>ERZ773077.831-NODE-831-length-22422-cov-4.683373_pt1 | contig 22422 bp, 24 predicted proteins | sample MGYA00580612_ERZ773077 | MGnify/ENA primary metagenome ERZ773077 (study PRJEB29015, sample SAMEA2737971) | human oral metagenome | biome: human oral; feature: human-associated habitat; material: dental | place: China | collected 2021 ...
CGACGATAGATATAAAACCGTCTAAAATATTAAGCTACATAAAATACAATATGAAAGATCTCAAGCAAATTTACAAAGACAAATGCGTAGCTTGCAAAGAAATCAATGAAGATGAGATAGCTGGTATAGAGTTGGTATTGGAAAAAGAAAATAGGATGACGAACTGGCGCATAGAGACTGCACCGAATATCAAAACCTTTCTTGACGACCTAATCGGTCTAAGCTTTAACTACGGCGGAATCATAAAAGATAGAAAAACGGGCAAGATACTAGCCGACAATATATACGAAAACGTAAGATACCAAGGAGCGTTAGGCGAAAGCTTTATAAAGGCTTTTGGAAGCGAGTCGAGAGGATACGGGATATCTTGCGATAGCGGTAGGGAGAAGTATTTGGAAGTATGTAATCAAAAGATGATAGTTGAGTTTTTTAGAAAGGATAGAAAATAAGAAAGTTTGATATAGCTATACGTTAAACGCATGCACAAATTTGACTAGCCAAGCGGTCTGTCAAATTTGCAAATTATACTATCTCTAAAACCGCCGTGATGTCGGCCATGCCTTGCGTGTACATAGCTGATGTGACGAGTGCGTCCGCGCCTGTGACGGCGAATTCTCGGACGTTTTTTAGATTTATCCCGCCGCTTACAACTAGGGCCGCGTTTGGAGTGATTTTATCTCGTAGATCTACCGCCTGCTTTACCGCCCCCGGCGTAAATTTATCGCACTGCACGACGTCGGCGCCCGCCTTTAAAAGCGTTTCGCAGTCGTCTAAATTTTCGCATTCGACGGCGATTTTACGCTCGGGAGATTTTGCTTTAAAGGTTGAAATTTGAGCCAAAAACTTCTCATACGAGTCGTAAGCCTTGATGTGATTTTTAAAAAACAGCACGCTGTCGCTCAAATTTAGCCTATGTATGCCGCAGCCGCCCTCAAGCACGGCTTTTAGGCAAAATTTCTTGGCAAACGGAAAGCTTTTGCGCGTGGCTAGGATTTCGCATTTTGGATTTACGCTTTTGGCGGCCTCGTTCATCGCTCTTGCGTAGGTGGCGACCTTGCAGGCGTACTCTAGGCAAATTTGCGCTAGTTTCCAGGCTTTGTGCACATTATCGTAGCTACCACTGATTTTTATAATCGGCTCTTTTGCGGCCGCGACGGCTGAGTTTGGGACGCAAATTTGCGTCTCGCAGTCTAGCAAACGCGCGATGCGAGCGGCGACGTCTACGCAGCTAACCGTCACGTCCTCGCGCGGCAGTATGGTTAAGACGGCGTTTTTGCGGATGCCTTGAAGCGAGGTCGTAAGATCAAAGTAGGGCAGATCCTCGCCGATGTAGGCTAAAATTTCGGCGTCATTTATCTTGATCATCGCTTGCTAGCCTTTTTGCCTCGGCGTTTTTCTTATTTGCGTTTACGATCATGTTTCTAAAGATGCCGTTTTCGTAGAGGCCCGCGTGATAGAGCGAAAAACCTATAAACGCGACGCCTGAGGCTACGTGCCACTTTTTAAAGCTGCCTTTGTTTCTGCCTTTAAGCCCGAACGCCGTTAGGCAAACTGTGGCTAGAGTGACGCTCATGCCGATTTTTGCGACTTTTCTGTGTGTTTGTAAATTTAAAAGTTGTCCGTTTATGTTCATTTTTTTCTCCAGCAAGTTGTGTTTGCGATGCCTATGCTCTCAGGGTCAAATTCCGGATTTAGCCCCGCTTTTCTTTGCGATTCGTAGTCTTTTAGAGCTTTTATCATGACTTTTGATAGCATAAAGATCGCAGCGATATTTATCGTAGCCATCGCCGCCATCGTGATATCAGCGATGTTCCAAGCGATAGTGAGATTCATCTGCGCTCCGACGAATATCATCGCGACCGCCGTTAGTTTAAAGGCTATGGCGATTTTGTGGTTTTTGGTGAGGTATTTGATATTTGCCTGCGCGTAGTAGTAGTTGCCAATCAGCGACGTGATCGCAAAAAGCACCACCGCAAGCGTCGTAAAGTGAAGGCCGATCTCGCCGTAGTACTCGCGCATCGCGGCCTGCACCAATGGAAGTGCGGTGAGCAGTTCGCCGCCGGCACCCGTTTGCTTTGTGATATAGGCTTGTGAGAAAAGCACTATCATGCCAGAAGCCACGCAGATCGTCATATCTATAAAAACCGCCATCGCCTGCACGAGTCCTTGCTTTACCGGATGGCTAGTGTGGGCCGCGGCTGCTGCGTTTGGCGCAGAACCCATGCCAGCTTCGTTTGAAAACAGGCCACGCTTGATACCGTAGACGATCACGCTACCGGCAAATCCGCCAAATATCGCCTTAAAATCAAAGGCGCTTTTCATGATCATATCAAAGACGGCGGGGAGTTTGTCAAAATTTAAGCAAATCGCGATAAAGGCTAGCAGGATATAGGCAAGTGCCATGAAAGGCACGATATATGAGCTAACCTTGCCGATGACGTGGCTCTTGCTAAAAAACATCACCGCCGCAAATGCCGTTAGAATAATACCGATACCAACCGGCAAGCCGCTATCGCTAAAGCTCGTAGCGCCAACGCTTTGGTCGTAGTAAATTTGGAAGGCAGAGGTCATAGTGTAGCTTTGTAGGCCGTTAAATCCGTATGCGTACGTGATGATGAGGATAACGGCAAAAAGGCTCGCCATCCACTTGATGCCTAGGCCGTTTTTGATGTAATATGCTGGGCCGCCTTTAAAGCCAAATGCGTCTTTGGTCTTGTAAATTTGAGCTAGCGTACTCTCGGCAAATGCCGAAGCCGCACCCAAAAAAGCCATCAAACACATCCAAAATAGCGCGCCCGGTCCGCCGGCTACGATAGCCGCGGAGATGCCGGCGATATTTCCGATGCCCACGCGCGAGGCGGTGGAGATCATAAGCGCTTGAAACGGCGTGAGGTGGTGTTTGTTGTATTTATCTTTTTTCTCGACTAAAACCTTGCATGCCTCAAAAAACATCCTAAACTGCACGAATCTAGTAATATAGCTAAAATAAATACCGGTAAGAACAAGCACTATAACCAAAAAATAGCCGTATAAAAAGTCGTTGGCTAGCGACATCTCGTCATTCATAAATTTTAAAATTTTATCTATCAACCGTCATTCCTTCAAATTTACTTCGCGCCTATCTTGACGCCTTTCATCGAATTTGCCAGCAGTCCGATCGTCGTACCGTTGTGCAAAATGGCCGTGGCGATAGGGTTAAAGAGTCCAAACGTAGCACCCGCTAGGATGAGCGAGTTTATGCCGACGGTGGCGTTAAAATTCGTATTTATCAGCCTCATAGTTTTATTTGCGACGTCTTTTGCGACGGCGACCGAGCCGATGTCGTCTTTTAGTAGACTGATGTCGGCGGTGGCTTTTGCTATATCAGCACCCTTTTGCATACTGATGCCTACGTGCGCTTTGGTGAGGCTTGGCGCGTCGTTGATGCCGTCTCCGACGAAGGCTACTTTTTTACCCTCGGCTTTTAGTTGCTCGATGATGCCCGCTTTATCGGTAGGTAGGCAGTTTGCATAGACTCTATCGATGCCTAGCTCGCTTGCTACCTGATCGGCTTTAGACTGTACGTCGCCCGTTAGCATGATTAGCTCTTTTACGCCTAGTTTTCGTAGTTTTGCTAGCGTCTGCGCGGCGTTTTCTCGCATGGTGTCGCGCATGGCGATGACGCCTAAGAGCTCTTTGTCGTAGCCTACGTAAAGTAGCGTGAGTCCGCTATCTACTTCGCTTTTTATGATTTCTTCGTGTTTGCTAAATGAAATTTGCTCGTCGTCCTCTAAAAAGTGTCGCGAGCCGATCACAACCTCTTTGCCGCCTACGTATGTTTTCACGCCGTGAGCGACGATAAACTCGACCTCGTCGTGGTGGATGTGGTGAAAGCCTATTTCTCGCGCGGCCTTTACGATGGCCTCGGCTACCGGGTGGAAGTAGTGTTCCTCAGCGCTTGCGGTCAAATTTAACAGCTGCGCTTCGGTAAATTCCTTTTTAAACGAGTGAACCTTGACGACGCTTAGGCTGCCGTGCGTTAGCGTGCCGGTTTTATCAAATACGAAAGTATCGGCGCTCGCTAGCGCTTCGATAGCTTTGGCGCCTTTTATTAGTACGCCGTTGCGGCCGGCTTTTGAGATGCTTGATTTAAAGGCGACGGGCGTGGCTAGCTTTAGCGCGCAGGAGTAGTCCGCCTGCAAGACGCTAGCAACGCGCGTCATATCGCGGCTAAGTAGATATGAAACGCCGGCTAGGCTTAGCGTCACGGGCACTAGCTTATCGGCTAGCTTCGTGGCTTTTAGTCCGACGGCGGATTTTTCGTTTAGCGAGCTTTGGATGTAGGATTTTATCCTAGCAGTCGCGCTCTCGGCTGCTATGCTCTCGGCCCAGATTTTTATGCGTCCGTCCTCGACGACGGTTCCGCTCATCACGCGGTCGCCGCGCTCTTTTTTGACGGGTTCTGCTTCGCCAGTCATCGAGACTTGATTTACGCTTGCGGTACCCTCTACGATGTAGCCGTCGATGCCGATGCTCTCGCCCGCGCCGACAACCACGATGTCGCCCACCTTGACGTCGGCGGTCGCGATTTTTTTGAGGGATTTTTTACCGTGATCATTTATCTCGATCCAGACCTCTTCGATGTTTGGGCGGGCTAGCTCTTTGATGAGGTCGTCGCTGCGGTGCACGGCGCTTTCTTCCATGTATTCGCCGATAGTTAGCATGAGATTTGTGCTATTTGCCGCTAAAAAGTCGCGCCTAGCCAGGCTCACGCCCACCGCAGTGGCTTCGAGTACTTTTGAGGTTATGCCTTCGTTTACGGCTTCGCTTGCGCCTTCTTTTAGTAGCGGAGCTGCGGCTATCAGGCTAGCCATAGCTTTTACTCCGTCGTTGTTTATAAGAGGCGTGATGGCTAGAGCCGTTGCTGCCTTATAAATCTCAGCCTTGCTCGGGCTATTTTTGCGCTTGTTAAAATTTGCGATCGGCAAATTTTCGATGAACTCTTTGATTTCGTTTAAATTTGACTCAAAGCCGACGATGATACTTTTTGCTTTTTTGTTTACCCTGACGTTTTTTGCGTATCTAAACTCCGAAATTTGAGCCTCCAAGCGGCTCTCGTCGCAGTCCTCGCCGATGCGTTCGCAGACGAAGCGCACGCGGTTTTTAGTCAGGTGCGCGATGCGAACATTATTTTTGGGAGTCAATTTCGGCCTTTACATCTTCAAATCGCTCTTTTAGTTCTTCAAATCCTGCTTGAAGCAAATTTGATCCTTTTGCGATAGCGGAAAATAGCGCTTTTTGCGCGTTTTCGTTTGTTAGCACGTATGCCGCGACGCCGCCTATGAGCGCACCTTTTATAAAGCCTGCTGCATTAAAATTTGCAGGGATGAAGTCCTTTAGCGCGTCGTTTATACCGCGGTCAAACGCGCTTGGCGCGCCGGTAGTCTTTACCGTAGTCGTCGTAGTCGTCGTGCTGCCGTCGTCGTTTAGCTGATTTACTGTTTGAGTTTGATTGATGTATGGGTTTTTCATTTACTTTCCTCTAAATTTTTGATTAGTTTCTCTGTCGCAACTACGCCTGCGATACCGACGGCAACGGTTGCCGCAGCCGCAAGATAGCGCGCCGAGACTAGTTTGTTTGATGCGCTGATAGCGCACGCCGTGACGATACCGCCTTGGATAGCGATTTTAGTCGTTTTAGCTACGGCCTGCATCTTGCTGACCTTGCCTTTTTTATAGTTTAGTATTTCTACGCCGCCCGCTGCTATCGCGCCGATTAGCGCGCCGCTTATCATATGATCTACTGGGAGTCTGGTTGTTGATGTTAAATTCATTCTATACCTTTATTATTTTTCTAAATTCGGTTCAAGCGCGTTTGCGATATCTTCGGCTAAAATTTCGGTTTGTGTAGCCGCTTTTGCTGGAGCTTTTTTAGCTCTTGGAGCTCTTTTTTTCTTAGCTTTTGTTTTCTCAGCTTCTTTTTCAGATTTCTCTGCGGCTACTTCGGCGCTAGTGCGTCTTGTGCGTTTTTTTGTTTCGGTCGCCTCTTCGCTTGTTTTAGCAAATTTTTTCTCGGCGTACTCTTTTGCTTCACCTATTTTTTTCTCGGCAAATTCTTTTGCGTTTTCGGCAAACTCTTTGCCTTTATCTAGTCCGCTTTCAAGGGTTGATTTGATTTTATCTTTGTTGTTAAAAGCCGCGACGGCTAAACCTCCTAAGATTGCTCCTGCGATAAACGGTAATGCCATTTTTTATCCTTTATGTTGAATTTTATTCTTTATCTTTATTTTTATCTAAATTTTTACTGAGCATTATGCTAGCTAGTCCGCCAAGCGCCAAACCGCCGAAAAATGAAAAATTCGGATTGTTTAAAAGCGCGATAGCGTCCTCTTTGCTGCCTTGCCCAGAGCCTATGCGCTCTAGCGTTTGACTGATTTGTTTAAAGCTATCCGAATCAAAAGCGTTTAAGATATTGTCGCTCGGATTTTGAGCCGTTTGCGCCTGCTCCTCTTGGCTTGCGTTACCCGCACCTTGAAACTGTGCGGCTAAAATTTGAGCCAGTTTTGCTTTGAGAGCCGGAATGTATTCGTTGTTTGACGTAGCCCAGAGCCTAAAGCAGACGTCTTTAAAGTTTTCATCGCTCAGGCTGTCGGTCAAATTTTCATAAAACGCGTTTAGCTCAAGCTCGTAGTTTAGGGCTTTTATAAAGCAAGCGTCAAGATCCTCGCACGCTAAAGCGCAAAAAACTTGCGGGTCGGCAGGATCTGCGTAGGACTTTAAAAGCTCCAGTCCGCTTTGTCTAACCGCTAAAATTTGATCAAAAATTTCATCTTTTTTGCAGACGTTTTCGTAAAATTTAATGCCCTGCGACTCTAGTAAAAACACCGCATTTGCGGCTTGCTTTAGCTCCTCGTTCATCTTGCGCCGCCGGTAGCTTTTTGAGCTAGATTATTGATGAGGGCTGAAATTTCGTGCAAATTTTGGCCTTTTAGCAGATCGTCCCACATCTTTTTTGGGAAAATTTCGTGGTCGTATTCGATCGTTGCGGAACCGATTAGCTTGTTAAATTTAACGTTTTTTATGCCGTCTATTTGCTTAATCGTTTGATCTATTTTTTCTAACGGCAAGCTGTCCGCTTCTTTTTTGATATCGCTGCTGATGCGGACTCTTAAACGGCCTGCGACGTGGTGGATCGGCGTAAAATACGAAGCTATGCGTAAGACTAACTCCGATGGTATATGTGGCGCTGCGCTCATGTTTCTCCTTTATTTTTTGGCGTATTATCTATTTGCTACGCTTAAATTTAACTGAAACTTTTTTGCATATCGTTATCAAATCATTTTTGATAAATAGGCGCAAAATAGGCTATTTGTTTTGGCACTTTGGACAAATTCCGTATAAAATCATCGCATGACCTTCGAGTTTAAAGCCTGAGTTTTTACAAATTTGCTCTTGTTTTTCTTCTATATATTTATCGAAAAAACTCTCCGCCGCGCCGCATTTTATGCAGATTAGATGGTCGTGATGCGACTTTAAATTTAGCTCGAATTTATTTATCCCGTTCTCTTCAAAGCTAAGAACGAGTCCGAAATCCTGCAAAAAATTTAAAAACTGATAAATCGCCGTGAGGCTAACGTTTCGTCTAAATTCGCTTTTGATCTTATTTTGTATTTCGCTCGCACTAAGGTGCTCGTCGCTGGAAAATAAAATTTTTAAAATTTGCTCTTTTGCAGCGGAATTTTTATATCCGTAATCCCGTAAAAGCTCTAAAAATTTCATATAAAATTTATCAAAAGTGTGCATTTTGCCGCCGTTTCAGCCGATTAAAATTAATTTTTATTATAGTAAAAAAAGCTGATAATGCGATAAATTTAAGACCAATTCTCAAAAAATGGGGATTTTGACTAAGCGGTTATAAAGGTTATTTTGGCATAATTCCGCAAAAAATTTAAAAGGGAAGCCATGACGTACGACGAGCTAGAGCTTGAAGCGGTTTTGCTAGAGGTTTTGGAAAACCGAGGTAACTTTGAATCGCTTGACGATGAAGAGCTTTTCGAGCTTATCGAAGAGGTCGCAAAATATACCGACGGAGATTATGAAGAGGCGTTTGAGTATATGACTCAGTTTTCGCCGATTAATAAAAAAAGATTCGTCTCTCTTTATACGGTTTAGCCGCTAGGCCAAACCGTTTTTCCTTTTAATTATTTAAAATATTTATTCAATACTTCTTTTAGCGTTTTTGTATATCTTGAGTCTTTCGGAGAGTTGTTGTAGATATCTTCCATATCGTACATTCTATCGTAATAATCATATGTAGCCTCTTTGTCGACCACGATTAAAGATGTATTTATGCTAACGCCTGCAAAAAGGCCTCTACTTTTACCTCTAAGCGTAGCCCAAGCCGTAATTTCAGGCAGATCGCTCATTATGCCAGCTTTTTCGCCGGCGGCTAACACTACGGCATCGGCGCTAAGATCTATTTGACCTTTGCCGTTTATTAGCCCAGCATACGACCTTCTTGATTTAAAAAGTACAACAAGGTCGGTTGATTTATAGCCGCCTTGTAGACCTATGCCACCGCCTTTAAAATTTATAAATATAGGACTACTCCATTCATTTTCGTCGTTTCTGCCGACGAATATACCGTCTCCAGTATGAGTCGTCACGACTAGCCCGCCGCTAACTACTTCAGGGATGACCATGATGCCTCTTATTTCGCTAGTATCTTTTAAATTTAGCAGTTTTCTAGAGCCCAAATCGTTTAAGATATCAAATGAAGTTCGTACTTTTTGATTTTGCGTAAAATCCGCATAAACAAGCTGACCGAGCAAAAGCGTGCAAGCGGCAAGCTTTAAAAATATTTTCATTTTTGTTTCCTTTTTCGTAAAATTTACCCGCTATTATAGTATTTTTTTATTAAATTTAAAAATTATTCGTTAAATTTACGTAAAGGATGTAAATGAAAAAAATTATTTTAGCCGTTTTGATTTGTTTAAATTTGAGCGCAAAAGAGCAGGCTGGTGTGCCGAGCGAAACTCAGACTATCGTAAATGGCGACGTGGAGATAGTGCGGGTGGAGGCGAAATTTGCAGGAAATTTAAGCATCGATGGCAAGAAAAAGCGCTGGCTTAACGTACCAGGGGATGAAAATTTAAAATTTGCCATCGTTTCCGCGGGATACCGCCAAAAAGGCGAGATCAAGCTAATAAACGGGCTTAAAGGCGGCGATGAGACGATGGTTTTTAAGATCGTAGAGGGCGAATACAAAAAAGAAAAAATAACCGTCGAAGGCAGCAAGGTAACTCCGCCAAAAGACGTGCTAAAGCGTATCGAGGAGGAGCGCGAGGAGGCGAATAAAATCTATGCCACTGCTAACGCCGGGTTAAAATTTAACTCCAAATTTATCCTGCCGATGAGTTCTGCGATCACGAGCCCGTTCGGTACTGCGCGCGTATTTAACGGCGCCTTAAAGAGCTATCACGGGGGCACGGATTTTAGAGCGGCGGTCGGCACGTCTGTAATCGCAGCAAACGATGGCGTAGTCGTCATCGCAAAAGATCGCTACTACGCGGGTGGATCCGTGGTGATAGATCACGGCGAGGGCATTTACACGCAGTACTACCATCTAAGCGCGCTAAACGTAAAAGTCGGACAAAGCGTCAAAAAAGGCGATATCATCGCGCTTAGCGGCGCTAGTGGGCGAGTGAGTGGGCCGCACCTGCACTTTGGCGTGATCGCCGGCGGCGTGCAGGTAAATCCGATAAATTTCGTCAAAAAAATCAACGAAATTTTAAATTAACATTTTTTTCACGACTTTTCTTTAAACTTCGCTCATCTTTTTAAAGGAGAGAAAATGAAAAAAGTAGTTTTGATTAGTATGCTGGTTGCGGGCGGACTTTTTGCCACATCGCTTGAAAATAGCACAAACGACGAGCTTTATAAAATGGTCGCAAACGCCGATGCTAAGACGCTTAGCGAGGTAGCGTTTGAGATAGACAAACGCGCTGGCAAGCTAAGATACGAGGCAAAAGAGGTTAAGCGCGGGCTAAAAGCCGAGATGGTAAAGAAAATGGATGCTATGAGCGTCGCCGATAGGCAAAATTTCATGCAGGATTTTCGCAAAAACTACAATGACAAGGTTGGCTCGCTAAGCGTGGCGGAGGCTAAGAAGCTTGATATAGAGCTAAAAGATCACGACGATGATCTACATAAGAAATTTAAGCACGATTTTAAGGGCGGATTTAAGCACGGCGGTAAAGGCATGATGGCGCAGGACTGTGCAAATGCTGGAGATTGTAATCAAACCGGCGGCTACAAAGGCCCAAAACAGCCGATGAAATAATAAAATTCGAGCTTCCTTTTTGGAGGCTCGAACTTATAAATTTATGAAATTTTACCTTCAAATTTAGATGAAATTTGATAAATTTACGCAGGATCTGTTTGTGGCTAAATTTAAGTGCGAGCGGGCAAATTTAAAGTAAATTTGAGACGTTGGACAAAAATTTAGCGTAAAGCCGCGCCGACAGACGTAATAAGATCAAGCGGATAAAACGCCGTAAAACGACAAAAACAAACGAAAACGGAGCGAAAATGAGTAAAATTTTGATCGTCGATGACGAAAATATGCTGCTTGAGATGATGTGCGCGTACTTGCAGGCCCAGGGCTATGAGACGGCGGGCGCGAAAAGCTACGACGACGCGTTAAATTTGGCTTATGAAAGCAACTTTGATCTTTGGATATTTGACGTCAAGATTATCGGCGGCAGCGGCTTTGCGCTACTTCGGGAGCTTCGAAGCGCGGGCAAAAACACGCCTTGTATATTTACGACCTCGCTAAATACGCTCGATGACGTGCAAAGCGGCTTTACTAGCGGCTGCGACGACTACATAAAAAAGCCTTTTGAGCTAAAAGAGCTGCATCTGCGCGTGCAAAATTTGCTAAAACGCACCTTCGTGCACAACAAAAACGAGCTGATAAATCTTGGCAAAAATTTGGGCTTTGATATGAATCAGGGCTTGCTGTTTCGTGACGGCAAGGCTGTCTCGATGCCTAAAAAGCAGTCTAGGCTGCTCGCGCTTTTACTAAAAAATCAGGATAAATTTTTAAGCAGAGACGAGATTTATTCTCAAATTTGGGACTACGACGAGAGTCCTAGCGAGCTTAGTTTGCGCGTTTATATCGCGGAGCTACGTAAAATTTTAGGCAAAGAGCGAATCGTGAGCGCATCAAAGCTAGGCTATAAATATGTTTAGGCTTTTTGCAGTCGCCATGAGGCAAAGAGTAGGGTGCGGTCCTAAAATTTCATCCAAATTTGCGCGAATCTTTTGCGGTTTTAAGCTTCAAAATTTACGTCCGCGAGGCACCATCAAATTTAACCCAAAAGGCGGCAAATGTCCTTGCTAAAACGTCTTAAAAAAGCCTTTGCAGCACTATCAGACCGTCAAATCTTACCTATATTTTTGCTTTATTTCATCACGAGCGCCGCATTTTTGGTCTTTTTTGCGCAGATGTTTTATGAGCGCGAGAAGCATTTCATACTAGATCGCGACGTATTTATCGTGCGAGATTTGCAGCATCACCTGCAAAATAAACTACAAAAAAACGGCGAGATAGACGACGATGATTTCGACGACGTCGAGGCTTTTGCCGTAAATTTAAAAACGGGCGAGGAGATCGAGGACGATTTTGAGCCGCGCGAGGGCATGCCGCAAAGGTACAAGGACGGAACGAACTCGGTAGTGCAGTTTTATCTCAAAAATCGTCTCGGCGAGGAGGAGTACTATGTCGCAGTCAAGGTCGCAGATCCCGAGTTTGCGATTCTCACGCTAAAACTAAAGATAATATTTTTCTCGTTTATGATACTGCTTGCTATTTTAATCATCGCTTATTTTATTATCCGTCTTTCGCTGCGTCCGCTTTACCGCCGCATCGACTTTTTAAACGGCTTTATCAGGGATACGACGCACGAGATAAACACGCCTCTTAGCGTCATTTTGATGAGTATCGAGATGTTTGAAACCGATCCGAAAAAATATCTAAACAACATAAAAACCGCCTCCAAAACGATCTCGACGCTATACGAGGACCTCACGCTAGTAAAGCTTAGCGGCAAAGAGGACGGCGCGGCGACGAGCTTTAGCCTTAGCGAGCTGGTGCGCGAGAGGATCGGGTATTTTGGGCTAAATTTGGAGCAAAAAAATATAAATTTAAGCACGCAAATAGCCGAGGTGCAGCTGCGCTCGTCCTATAAAAAAACGCGAAAAATCATCGACAATCTACTAAGTAACGCCATAAAATACTGCGACGAAAACGGCTCGGTAAGCGTAAATTTGACTCCCGCAGCGCTCGTGATCTCAAACAGCGGCGCAGGCATCGCGAAGGAAAATTTGCCTCGGATTTTTGACCTTTATACGCGGTTTGACGAGCGAAACGGCGGCTTTGGCATCGGGCTTCATATCGTTAAAGCTTTTTGTAAAGAGCTCGGGTTTAAAATCTCGTGCAAAAGCGGCGAGGGGCTCACGGAGTTTCGCGTGGAGTTTGGCGGGAGCGCGACGAAAATTTAAGGGGGCGGCGCAAGGTCGGTTTTTGAACCGTAAATTTAAGCCTGCTTTTGCGGCGTCGAATTTAGGCAGGTTTGATTTACGGTTTTGCGAGATGAAATTTGGTTTTCGCATCGCCTAATCCGCATGATTCTTGAATTATCTTAATGCTTAATCTTTCCGCAACCGATGGCTTTAAATTTGGCGTAAAAGCAAGATAAATCCTGGTAAAATTTGCGATAAAACTATAAAGGAAAATAAGTATGGGCAAGCGGGACGAGGCGCTAAATTTAGCGCGAGATTTCGAACGTGACGGCTTTAGAGTGCCAGATTTATACGAGCGGTTTTGGTGGCTGCAAGGGGATACGGCAGCGTATTTTGCGCTAGCGGACAGCCTGCTACGCGGGCGGCAAGAGGGCGGCACGCTGCTAAAGGATGCTATGGGTTGCGTAGGCGAGGAGGATTTTAAAGCTTTGATCGCTACGGCGGTTGAAATTTTGCGCGAGGAGGCGGCAGAGCGGCGCGAAACGAAGCAGAATGAAAGCGCGGCACAGACGGGAGAGAATGCACGCTCGGCGCGGGCGGACGAAAGCGCAAGCAAAAATGCGCGGCAACGCGGCAGAGATGAAAAGAGCGCGCGCTGGAAAAACGCCGAAGAGGTCATCGCCGCGGCGAGTCTTGAGTTTGCGCCGTTTTTGCACCCATATCTGGGCGAGCTTTTTAAATTGCAGCCGAACGAGAGCACGTATTATGCGGAGTATCCGTGGCGCGGGCTTAGTTACGAGAGCTCGCAAATATGGCGCGAGAAGCTTGCGGATCCGCAGACGAGCAAAGATGACAAACAAAAAATTTTTAGTTGCTTGCTGCAAACCCGCGATCCGCGAAATGTAAAATTTGCCTGCGAGTTCGCGCTTGCGGAGGATTTTTTCGATCGCCCGTGCGATTTGCTCGAATATATTATAGGCTACTGGCTGGAGGCCGTGGGATTTACTTTTGAGCGGGTTAAATTTGACGTAGACGAATCCGACTCCAATAAATCACAAAAAACCCCGAACGATGAAATAAGCTTTGGCGGCGAGAAATTCAGGATCAAAAGATACTGCAGCCAGCGCATGTATCACATAATCTTTCCGCGCGGCTATTTCGGCGCACCCTATGCGGCGCATCTGGCAAAGCTTCATCCGACCTGGCGATTTGAGGGCGGCGAGGCAGGCTATAATCTCGGCGGAGTCTTGGACGAGCCGGGCGGCGATGCGCAAAACCCGCTTTTTCATATCATCGCGCTTGACCCACTACCTCGTAACTTGCCCGTGCGATCGCTGCCGCGCCTAATCCTCGCCGCGCACGTTAGAGAGGTAAACGAAGGCGAGATAGTCTTTTACGAGCACGACGCGCAGGGTATGCCACGACGTATCGGCGAAAGGACGCAGGTCGAATACGCCTTTGACGAACCGATAAAGGAGTGCGAAGTAGCACTTGCGCCCACGCCGGCGCGCTGGGCGGCTCAGGACTGGGGGATGTCAAACAGCAGGCAAAACCTCGCGCGCATAGGCGGCGAGCCATCATGGATACAGGGTGCCTTGGTGCTGACGTGTCCGATATGTGGCGAAAAGATGGAGTTTTTGATGCAGCTAGATAGCGGGCTTCCTAGCGGCGAGGACGGGGAACTACTTCTTGGCAGCGGCGGGATTTTATATGTGTTTTGGTGCGAGCGGACGCGGGTAAGCGCATTTTTTATGCAGTGCACGTGAGTAATTTTGCTTTTTATAAATTAACCAATAAATTTGAGCGTATTTGCATATAACCAAAAATCAGCTAAATATGTTGCTGCAAATCCAATCATTTCGTGTTTGTGCAAGATGAGATTTTTAGACAAAGCTAAGTCGGTTAAATTTTGCTGATTTTTATGAGAAATCGGATATGCAAATTTGAGATTAATAGCAAAATAGATAAAAAGAGTCGGTAGAGGCTAGCAAATTCCAGACTCATTACTCACCGGCAAGGTTAGAATTACCTTGCCGATCTAATTGCTATTAAATCAAACGTATTCTTTCGTTCGCTTTAAATCGGTGATTAGCAAAGGATTATCCTTGCGCATCATGTTTATCAGTCTCTCTACGCGCTGCGTAGTCGGGTCTTTGCGTAGCCAGTCTAGCTCGCGCTGCGTAATACCGACCATCTGCAAAAACTCGACTCTACCGTTTGGCGTATCTATACCGCCTAGTACTGGATCTGGCGCGAAGGCGACGCCTACTAGTTTCGTATCGGTATTAAGGCGCAGAGGAGAATTGGTTGGGATAAAATGATAAGCCTCGAACCATTTTTTGCTATTATAGACGTATTTGGCAAGATTTTGTATAAGAGATATCGCCCAAAAAGGTTCATGCGGGACTACTGAGCCGTCGCCAGACTCTGAGCTAGGATCGTCCGCAAACGGCGCGACGCGCATACTAAACTCAAATCCCCATCCGCTAAATTCTTCCTGCGCGCTTTGCGGATCGTAGTAAAGCTCGCTCATGCCAAAGCTCACGAGGTGGCGGTGCGGCACGCCCTCGATGGAGTCAAATATACTGACGCCGTCCAGGTAATCCTCGCCGCTTAGACTCGCATGTAGCCGAGACGCATAGTGGCGCTCGTTTGCGGGACCATAGATTTTTTCTAGTGCGCCTGCTATCGCGTCCCAGCCTGGTGCATCATCCTCGCTAAATTTAGTCTCGTACTCTTGCGTCGTCATTTTATGCCTTTTATTAGATTGCGTTAAGCGGGGTTATTATATATAAAATTTGCAAATTTCAGTGGAGGGGATAAATTTAAAAAGCCGAAATTTACGCCCGAAATTTAGGCGTAAATTTCATCCACGATAGTATTTACGAAATCGTGCGGGTCAAATTTAACTAAATCGTTCATCGTTTCGCCTGTGCCGATGTAGAGTATCGGCAGCTCCAGCTCGCGCGCGACGCCGAAAAGCGCTCCGCCCTTTGGCGTGCCGTCAAGCTTGGTGATGATGACGCCCTCAAGCTTCACGATGTCGTTAAAGGCCTTTGCTTGAGCGAGGCCTGCGTTGCCCTGCGTGCCGTCAAGGATTAGGATCTTGCGGTGCGGCGCGCCTGCGTATGCTCTGTCTGCGATGCGCACGATCTTGCTTAACTCATTGGCTAAATTAGTTTGATTTTGCAGGCGACCTGCGGTGTCTAGGATGACGTTGTCTAGGTTTTTAGCGACAGCCGAGCTAATCGTGTCAAAGGCTACCGCGGACGGATCGTGGCCTTGCTGCGTAGCGACGATAGGAACGTCCGTCCTGATCGCCCACTGGCGTAGCTGCTCGATGGCGCCGGCTCTAAACGTATCACAGGCGCCTAAAATAACGCTTTTGCTTTCATTTTTATATAAATTCGCAAGCTTTGCGATCGTGGTCGTTTTGCCAGCTCCGTTGACGCCCAAAATCAGCTCCACAAAAGGCTTTCCGCTTTTTGCCTCGCGCTCGTTTTCGTATATGAAATAGGTATTTAAAAGCCGCTTCAGATCGTCTTTTTTTACTTCGTTTTGCGGCGGCAGGTAGTAGAGGACCTCCTCGACGATCTCATAGGCTATGTCGGCTTCGAGCAGGATCTCTTCTAAAATTTCCTTTGAGATTTTTTTATCGGCAGGTTTTGACGAGCGGATCGCCGCGAGCGTCTTATCAAGCCCCTTTTTTAAAAAGCCAAACATTAGTTGATCACCTTATTTATATCGCTTTCTAGCATCTCTTCTGGCACGAGTCCGACGTAGTGTGTGGCGTATTCGCCGTTTGGTTTATAAAGCACCATGTATGGGATGCCCACGACTCCGCCCAGAGCCTTTGCGAAGAGGAAGTTGTTTTCGCCGTAGCTAATGCCGAAATTTATTTTAAATTTCTTCATAAATGCGTCTATCTCGTCTTTTGACTTGTCTTCCATTAGTACGCTTACGATTTTTAGCTTGCCTTTAAATTTATCGCTTAGGTTGTTTAGATGCGGGATTTCTGCCTTGCATGGCGGACACCAAGTAGCAAAAAAGTTAAACAAAATCGCCTCGTCATTGCCCTCGACTTTAAAGCCTTTGTCAAATTTTTGCAGCGTCATCTTGCTCTCGTCCATAAGGGTTAGCTCAAAAGAGGCCTCTATGCTTGTGCTTTGGCTAGGAGCAGACGTAGTTGTTGTTGGAGTCGCGTCGCTAGTTTTGTTTGCGTCGCTTTTATTTTCATTGTCGCAACCGCTTAAAAATAGCACCAAAAATGGTATAATCAAAAGATTTATTTTCATTTAATAATTCCTGTCTAAGATTGATTTTAGGCTTGAATTATACATAAAATTTATGAAACGAGCGTTAAATTTGATAAAAGAAGAGTTTAGGCGTAACGCGAAACGGATTTTAAAAAAAGAGGTTCAAATTTCGGCGCGGGCAAAACACTACAAGATGTTTAAGCCGCTTTTAAATTTGCTAACCGAGCTTAAAGCGAAACGGATTTTGATATTTAATCCACTTTCTTATGAGCCAAATTGCTACATTTTGAGGCGCGAGCTAGCCAAAAGGTATGAAATTTTCGTTCCGTTTATGCTTGGTATTAGTTTAGAAATGGTAAAATCTAGGCTACCGCTTATATCTCGGACGAAATTTGGCGTAAAAGAGCCGCTAAGTACCAAGATATTTAAAAAGCGTATAGACGTAGCTATAGTTCCGACTCTCGGGGTGGACGGAAATATGGCGCGAATAGGGCACGGAAAAGGTTTTTACGATAGATTTTTTGCAAATTTGCCTTACCGACCTACCTTGATATTCGTTGAAATTTTAGACAATTTTACAAATGAAATCATATCCGAAGATCACGACGTTACTTGTGATTTTTACCTGACCCCGAGCAAAATTTATGTAAAAAGAGGAATCTATGATAGATATTTTAATCGGCTTAGGAGCAGGTGCGGCGGGCGTTGGCGCAGGCTATCTCATCGCTAAAAAAATCAATGACGCAAACTACAATATATTTTTAGAGCAGGCTAAAGCAAAGGCTAAAGCGATAGAATTTGAGGCTGAGCGCACGCTAAAAGACGCTAAAATCCAAGTCCAAGAGGCTGAATTTGAAGCTAAGAAAAAATACGACGACAAAACCGTAAAACTCCAAAAAGAATACACTCAAAAATTTGAAGAGATCGGCAGAAAAGAGCAAACTCTGCTAAACGAGCAAGAAATTTTAAACGAAAGCAAGGCGGAGCTAGAAAAATCCCGAAATGAAGCAAAAAGCGTCTACGAGGAAGGAATCGGGCTAAAAGCAAGCTATCAAGCTAAACTACAAGAGGCGCTAAAAGTACTCGAACATGCCGCCGGTCTCACGCAAGAAGAGGCGCGTGAAGAGGTGCTAAAAAAAGTAGAGGAAAAAAGCCGTGCTGAGATAGCTCACATCGTACGAAAACACGAAGAAGAGGCTAAACGCGAGGCTAAAAAGCGCGTGAATTATATCCTTGCGCAGGCTACGTCTAGGTTTGCAGGTGAGTTTGCCGCCGAACGTCTGATAAACGTCGTAGATATCAAAAATGACGAGCTAAAAGGCCGCATAATCGGCAAAGAAGGCCGCAATATCAAGACTCTGGAAATGGTGCTAGGCGTGGATATCATCATTGACGATATGCCGCACGCTATCACGCTAAGCAGCTTTAACCTCTATAGAAGGGCGATCGCGACGCGCGTGATAGAGCTTTTGGTGCAAGACGGCCGCATACAGCCGGCAAGGATAGAGGATCTACATAAAAAAGTGTGTGAAGAATTTGAAGCCTCGATCTTGGAGGAGGGGGAAAATATCGTCATCGACCTAGGCCTTAGCAAAATCCATCCGGAGATAATGAAACTAATCGGTAAGCTAAAATTTAGAGCTAGCTACGGACAAAACGCCCTAGCTCACAGCCTCGAGGTGGCCCATCTTGCTGGCATCATCGCGGCTGAAACGGGCGGAGACGAAAAGCTGGCTAAAAGAGCAGGCTTGCTACATGACATTGGGAAGGCTTTGACGCATGAATTTGAGGGCAGCCACGTCGATTTGGGCGCTGAAATTTGCAAACGCTACAAAGAACACCCCGTCGTCATAAACGCCATCTACGCCCACCACGGGCACGAGGAGGCAACTAGCGTAGAAAGCGCCGCCGTTTGCGCTGCGGACGCTCTGAGCGCGGCTCGCCCCGGAGCTCGTAGAGAGGTGTTAGAGAGCTTCCTAAAACGCGTCGAAGAGATAGAAAACATCGCAAAAAGTAAAGAAGGCATCAAGCAAGCCTACGCGATAAACGCGGGCCGCGAGATCCGCGTCATCGCAAACGCCAAGCTCATCAACGACGACGAAGCGGTGCTAGTAGCTAAAGAGATCGCCGCAGAGATCGAGAGTAAGGTGCAGTATCCGGGCGAGATCAAAGTAAACGTGATCCGCGAAACTAGAGCTATAGAAATGGCGAAATAGGTCAAATTTAGGTAGAAAATGAGAAAAATTTTACTAGCGATTTTTTGCGTTTTGGCTCTAGCAGCAAACGACGAGCTCGTGCTAAACGCGTCAAATTCTTTTACGACGACGATGCGTAAAAACTCGGACGCACCGGTTAAGGCTTTGCTCCAAAATGCAAAAGCGGTCGTCGTTTTTCCAAGTATCACCAAGGTGGGCTTTGTACTGGGCGGTATGCGCGGCAAGGGCGTGATGCTCGTGGGAAATCCGTATGCGCCAAGTGAAATGATGGTCGTGGACATTAGCGGCGGCAGTATCGGGCTGCAGGTTGGTTACGAAAATAGTTCGCTAGTGCTTTTTATCCTAAAAGATAGCCTCGTAGCCGATATAAAAGACGCTAAAATCACGATAAACGCCGACGCATCGTTTGCATTTGCCGATACGGGTAAATTTTACGGAAAAGTGAGCGATTTTAGCTTTACGAGCGATATCTACGCATATACGGACAACGACGGGTTTTTTGCGGGGGCGAGCTTTGGCGGAGCGGTGCTAGCTAAAACTAACGACGCGCCTCTAAGGATGGATAGCTATGGATATAACGCGCTAATGGGCGCTATCTCAAAATACTAAAGGCCAAATTTGCAAGAGATGCTAACCTCGCTATCGACCTACGGGTACGTGATAGTGTTTTTATATTCGCTTGGAGGAGGCATGGTTGCTATCATCACAGCTGGCGTGCTAGCTCATCTAGGCAAGATGGACATAACCGTGAGTATCGTACTGGCGGCGGTCGCTAACGCTATCGGCGATACGCTGCTTTTTTACGTCAGCAGGTATAACCGCGCTGCCGTGATGCCGTATCTGGCTAGACATAAACGCAAGCTTGCCTTCTCTCAAATTTTATTCAAGCAGCACGGAAATAAAATAATATTTTTCAAAAAATTTATCTACGGACTAAAGACTCTCATACCGCTTGCTATCGGACTTACGAAGTATTCGTTTGCCAAATTTAGCGTCATAAACGTTGTTAGCGCGGTAGCTTGGGCAGTTTTGCTCGGGCTTGGTAGCTTTTGGGCGGGCGAGGCGTTTGAGCGGGCGTGGGATTTTATGGGCGAAAACGGCTGGCTGATGCCGGTTGCGATGTTTTCGCTACTGACTCTCATCTGGGTATATCTACAACAAGCGACGAAAAAGAAAGGAAGGTCGGAATGAAAAAGGTACTGATTGTATTGGTGATTATAGCCGCAGTGGTTTTTGGCGGGCTAAAATTTAACGCAAACAAGGTGGAGGAAAAATATAACGAGGCTTTGAATCTAATCAAAGCAAACGGTATGGAGGTCAAAAACAGCGTATTTGAGGGCGGTCTGCTAAAGTCGCACGCAAACTATGACGTAGTTTTGTCTAAAGGTTACATAAACGAGATCATTTCTCTTGGCGAAGAGTACGGCGCGCCCGAGGATCTGGCGATAAAAATCGACATGAATATATCGCACGGCTTTGACAGTTTGCTAGGTAAATTTGAGGTTGCGGGCGATGCCGAGTTTTTAAACGATCCGTATAAAAATTTTATCAAAGAGATATTTGATACTACAAGACCTATCAAATTTCACGCGGACGGCGCTTCGGGCGGAGATAAAAAATTTGTCTTTGAGCTAGTCGGAGTGCAAAAAGAACAAGACGGTAATAAGCTAAATCTGGCTAAATCGTTTTTAAATTTTGATTTAAACGGCGAAAAGAAAATAACCGGAGCTACTTTTGTAAATGATTTCATAGACTTTGCTCGCAAACAAGGCGTCGCTATAAAGATAAAAAATATCGACTACGACGTGAAGTACGAAACGCCGATCGAGCCGAAAATGATCTCTAAAGCGCTTGTAAATAGCACTTATAAATTTGAGCTTGGCGGTATAGACGTCATTTCGGGCGCCGAGGCTCTGCAGATCGGAAAGATAGCGAGCAACTCCAAGCTAACCGTGCTAAGCGATACTCTAACGCAGGACGATACGAGTACTATAGAAAAAATAAAATATGGAAAATATGAATTTAAAGACTTTTTGATCAAAACGAAATTTGCAAATTTAGATAAAGGTGCGTTTGAGGATATTATTAATGCAAAGGGAGAGCCTGAAGCTCAGCTTGCGACGATAATGCAAGCGCTTGATAAATTTATAAAAAGAGCGCCGAAACTTACATTTGACAATTTAAATTTTAAAAATGCGGCAGGTAAGAGTTATGTCTCAAATTTTGAGATTTCTATCGATCCGGACGGCATAGATACTCAAAATCTGCTTGAAAATATCCCGACTGCTATAAATTTTAGCGGTAAAATCGAGCTTGATACGACGCCAGGAGAGTTTATGTTCGGCAGCGGCGAGGAAAAAGAGGGGATAAATGCCATGCTCGTAAACGGCGGACTATTTAAAGAAAACGGCGGCAAATACGTAACTATCTTTAAATACAATAAAAGAACGCAAGATTTGATCTTTAATGAAAATTTATCCTTAAAATCTCTTCTTCAATAAAATTCAACATGCTTAGACAAATTTTATGTTTGTTTAAGCATGTTTTCTATATAATTCACTTTCCGCTTCACAGAAAGCGAGTTTTTTAAATTAACACTGTTAAACTAATTAGTCAATCTTTGAAATCTAAACAAGTGATCGATTGAGCCAATCTTTTATCAGGCTTTCCCTGGAAAGTAGATAAGAGATAAAACTAATTAATAAAATTAAAGTTTTTTGATTAAAAACTTCATAATAAAATCCTAATATCTTTATGATTTAGGTAATTTAATATGGAGAGTTTGATCCTGGCTCAGAGTGAACGCTGGCGGCGTGCCTAATACATGCAAGTCGAACGGAGATTAAGTAGCTTGCTATTTAATCTTAGTGGCGCACGGGTGAGTAATATATAGCTAACTTGCCCATTACTAAGGGACAACAGTTGGAAACGACTGCTAATACCTTATACTCCGCATCTATATAAGTAGATACGGGAAAGTTTTTCGGTAATGGATAGGGCTATATCGTATCAGCTAGTTGGTAAGGTAATAGCTTACCAAGGCTATGACGCGTAACTGGTCTGAGAGGATGATCAGTCACACTGGAACTGAGACACGGTCCAGACTCCTACGGGAGGCAGCAGTAGGGAATATTGCTCAATGGGGGAAACCCTGAAGCAGCAACGCCGCGTGGAGGATGACACTTTTCGGAGCGTAAACTCCTTTTGTTAGGGAAGAATAATGACGGTACCTAACGAATAAGCACCGGCTAACTCCGTGCCAGCAGCCGCGGTAATACGGAGGGTGCAAGCGTTAATCGGAATAACTGGGCGTAAAGGGCACGCAGGCGGTGACTTAAGTGAGGTGTGAAAGCCCCGGGCTTAACCTGGGAATTGCATTTCATACTGGGTCGCTAGAGTACTTTAGGGAGGGGTAGAATTCCACGTGTAGCGGTGAAATGCGTAGA
>ERZ773077.834-NODE-834-length-22384-cov-26.016167_pt1 | contig 22384 bp, 24 predicted proteins | sample MGYA00580612_ERZ773077 | MGnify/ENA primary metagenome ERZ773077 (study PRJEB29015, sample SAMEA2737971) | human oral metagenome | biome: human oral; feature: human-associated habitat; material: dental | place: China | collected 2021 ...
AATAAATTTATTTATTAATGATATATTTTTGAAGGGATAAATACAAAAAAGCAATGTAATCGGAAAGATATGTATAAAAAATAAAAATACAAAAGAGAATAGGTTTTAAAAAATAGGATAAAGTTTTTAGAGACTAATAAGTGTAGTAAAAAAGCTTCTTAAAATAGTTGAAAAAAATTTTAAAAAGGTATATTATATAAGTTAACAAAAAACAATGGGGATAAGGGATGAAGGAAATCTCCAATTGATATTTTATTGTGAGTAAGGAGGCTTGTTTTATGAGAAAAAGAATACTAGGAGCTTTGACTTTTATCGCTGCTGTTGGCGGGGTTATTTATATGAAAAATAATCCAAAATATAAAGAAATAATTCAAACTGTTAAGACCGCTGATGCACGTGGATTGTATGAAAAAATTATTTTTGAAAAAGATAAGTTGGCATTTACTACAAAATCAAAAATTAAAGATTATAAAATTGATTATGAAAGTATAAAGCAGGTTGGGGAAAAAATTTTTGCGCGACTAATAGTTAATAATGATGAGAAGTTAAGTATTGATACAGTAATCAATGAAGGAGAACCGCTTGTAGAAGAAGTAAAACATTCTGAAGAATTGGATGAGTTATTAAAAGAAGAATAGGGATTCATCAATTTTATTATAGGGATTAGGTATGTAAATATTACTTTTAAAGGACTTATTACTATATTGGATTTTATATTGATGTATTTATTTAGATAAAAGTTGGAAATAGTTTTGGACGGCTTTTATCTTTTTTTGAGGGTTATAGAAATAGGTTTTAGGTAAGGGGTATTATAAATATAGCAAATAGTTAAAGGAGTTTATAGCTGTTAATAGTAGATATTATACAGTTGTCTAAATTAAGGTTGAGAAGATGATTGAGATAATAGTAAATTCAAAACATAAAAAACCATTATTAGAGTTAGAGAAAATTGAGAATATTCTAAATCGAGAAAAAATAGAATATAAAGTTTTAAAAACTAGTAAAAGTAAAAATGCGCAAAAGTTAATGGATGAGGTTTCTTCAAAGCAAATTATTGTAATTGGTGGAGACGGAACAATAAATGAGGTTATTAATAACTATCATGAAGAAGATATTATATACTTGGCGCAAGGATCAGGAAATGATCTGGCACGTTCGTTACGACTAGAGAGAAGCCCTTCTTGTATAATAAAACTAATGAATTCGAGCGTCTTTAATACGTATGATGCAGGGGATGTGAATGGTAAGAAATTCTGTTCAGGATTCGATATTGGTTTTAATGCAGATGTTATTAATCGTGTAGAAAAAACAAGACTAAAGAAATATTTCGGAAGTTATATTTATTTAGTTGAAGGAGTTATAACGATTTTAAAATTGAAAAAATACTATACCAAAATTCAAGTAGGGGACAATATTTTAGAGACAGATAAGTTACGTTTGTTAAATGTAATGATTCAACCGTATGAAGGTGGTGGAATTAGATTTTCTAATACAGCTACAGGACGAGATGGGCAGTTTCATATTATGATAATGGCTGATATGTCGTGGTTTAGATTTGTTTATAATTATATCTGCTTGTTATTACATAAACATGATAAATTAAAGGGTGTCCGAATTTTAAAGGCGGATAGTTTATCAGTAGAAACATCGCAATCACATTACCAAATTGATGGCGAGTTAGTTGCTAAGGACAAAAAGATGCAACTTAAATGTATTAAAGAATTTTATAAGATTAAAAAAGAAGAAAGAAAATAATTATAGTTTTAGGAAATTAAAATGCTATAATTTGCTGAGGTAGTAAGTCTTTTTAGATTTACTACTTTTCTCTTTGTATACAAGATATATTGTCTATAATATTTGGAAACGAAACTTGTGAAATATGTAGTTATAGAGTGGTCGGTGATTAGAGTTGATATTTATGATATAACTTTAATAAAGGAACAGAATTTATTATAATAAAAACAGTAGTATGAGTAAAATTTGATTTTTTCTAAGTAGCAGAAAGGGACTATAATTTTATGAAAGGTGATATAAAAAAACATTATTTATATAAATACAGTAAATATATCTTTTATAAAAAATGGGTGAGGTATGAAGTTTTTCAAAACTTGAGTCAAGAGGAAGTGGATGAGACTTGTGCAGAAGTTGCTTGAAAAACAAAAACACTAGCGTTAGTTTTTGGAATTTTATATCTTGTTATTATGTTTATGTTAACGATGTGGGTAATAATGAATCCTTATCAAAATAGTTTTACAAGTTGGTATTATAATACTTTAGAGGCTGTATCACCACTTATTAATGGGTATTGGGGTAGTGCACCTTATGAGAAAAAAGGAACTGTTCTGCTAATTTTTATAGAAGTATTACCTATCTTTATTCTTGATTTAATACCATTTTTATTATTTATTTTAATGTTAGATTATATATTGTTAAAAAGAAAGTTAAATAATATAGCCAGATGTAAGGAGTATTAAGCTGGCAAGTCAGTATTTGAAGATTATTAATATTTCATGATGAGTGATTAAGGGGAAATCCAAAAAATTCCTAGTTAAATTGTAAGAAATATCTAATAAGGAGATGATTTTAATGATAGAATGGATTGAATATTTTTTAATAGGGCTTGAAGAAATGTGGAAGAATAGGCTTTTTAGACACGCGACAATAACGCTTTTAGTAATATTTATGCTTATTATTTTTCGTAGATGTAGTATTGTTCGCCAAAGTAAAGGATCTTTTTTTGCACCTTATCATATAGCAGACGGGAAGCTTTATATTCATAATGCATTTGTTATTAGAAAAAGAATTATTCCATTAAAAGAGATAAAATGTATTAGAATTTCTTGTTTTCGTGGAAGAAGTGGGGGAGGAAAGAGATATATGTTATACATCGATAATAAACAAGGTAAAACAACAGCCATTATTTTTGGAAAAGATAAGAAAAATGATAAGTTGATAGAGGAGTTAATTAAAGAAAGCAGAAGACATGGAGTTAAAATAACCAATATGTCTACATTTTTAAAGTTTTAGTTTGAAGAAGAATACCTTATTTTATAAGGTGCTCAATAGAGTTAAAAAAGACAAAAAGGAGTTAGAAAAATTATGGGGAAATTTGAAGATTTTGATTGGGGAACTTTTTGGGATGATAGTGAATATGCTTTAGAATCTCATGTAGGAAAAGAGCCAACTGATGAAGAAATAAAAGAGATTGAAGATGAGCTAGGGTATAAGTTGCCGGAGTCTTATATAGAATTAATAAAAAAACATAATGGAGGGATACCATTTGCTACAGTTTTTTCTACTAGAGAGACAGCTGTTCATATTGAAAGTATTTATGGTATTGATAAAACGAAACTGTACTCACTTTGTGGTGAATTAGGAAATGAGCTTTGGTTAAATGAATGGAAGTATCCAAATATAGGGATTGCTATAGCTGATACTATTTCAGCAGGACATCATATGGTATTTCTTGATTATAGAGAATGTGGGTGTGATGGTGAACCTAAAGTGGTACTAGTAGATCAAGAAGATGATTATCGTATTTATCAACTGGCTGATAATTTCGAAGATTTTATAAGAGGTCTGCGAATTAATCCATATAATATTACAAATGAAGATTTCTTAAAGTGCAGCGAGAAACAAAGATTAGAAATTATAACAATATTAGATAAAGAAAGTGATTATGAAAGTATTATAGAATTTCTTGAATATGTTGAAGTTCAAAACTTAAGTGCAGAGTTTATAGGAATACTAGCGAAAACATACAATAATGATAATAGGTTAGAGGATGCTATGAGGATACTGGATATGATTCCGGAAAAAGAACGTGATGCCACTTGGTATTATCGTTATGGATATTCTCACTCACAACTATCATCAAATGATCGTTACAGGATTGAAGATGAGGTGTTGCAGGCTCTTACTATGCTGGAGAAATCTATAGAATTGTCAAAGGATAATCAGGTTATAGAGTGGTGTATGGAACTTGTTGAGTTTCATAAATTTAAAAATATACTCGAAAACAATGAAGAAAGATTTCCGCTTGCATATAAACATTACAAAGAATATATAAATCATTTAGTTAAATTAAAAGAAAATAAAAAATATAAACAGATTACACTAGATGACGTGAAGAATTTTAAAGATATTTGGGATATTTTGGAGCCGATATATTGGACGATAGATATATATAACTCTTATGAAAAATATCTACAATCAGCTGAGCTGTTTACCTTGGAACAAAGATATCTGAATGCAATAAACTGGTATTTTATAGAGGTTAATAACGGAGGGCATTTCCAATTTTTAGATAATTTAACAGGAATAGTTTGGGAAGATACGCTCAAAGGTTTTAGATTATTTGGTATGACGGAGTTAGCCGATAATTTTCAAAAAGTAGTCGATTTGTTTGGTGGAAGTATTCCTTTTGATAATGAGGAACGTTGGGACGCGTTGGAAAGTATGGATGATAACCTAGAGGAATTTTTAGAACAAGCGGATAACTTTGTTTATGACTATAAGGGGATTTTCGAAGATACCTATATTAGAAATCATCCGGAAAAATTTATTTTTAAGCAAGATTTAGAGTAAAAGATGGCTGTTTGCTCGTTGGTTGATCAGCTTTCTAAATTGTCGGAAATAATAATTTATGGGAAGCTGTGGATTAAGGTGAAGGAGAAAGTATGAAAGCTTATTATGTATGGATTGGGACATTTGAAGAAAGTGATTTTGAACAATATTGGGATAATGAGCTTTATGAAAATGAAATGGAACAATGGAAAAAAAGGGAGAGAACTAAGCCGAGCAAGAGCTTAAGGTGTGGTTTTTGCAGAGAAATGAGCTTAGAAGAATTAGATAAAAAAGATTTTTGATTTTCTTTTAGATCATCTTTATGCGATGTGCGTGAGCTAGGAAAAGACTATATTGCAGATTTAGACAAATTCCAGAGAAAATGTAAGGATAAAGGGATTTTAGAGGGAAATGTAATTTGGGCTGTTTCAGTAAAGGATTTTCTGGATTTAGAACCAGAGGTTTGCTGTCGGAATGATAGAGGTGTAAATAAGCCGATACAAGATAGTAGAAAATAGTGTGATTTAGTGGAATAAAATTTGATTTTATGTAGTCAAGAAGTGAATCGACATCTATCTAAGTATTTTGAGGGTGAGATGAAGAGAAAAAATACGATATGCTTGTGATTTAGGAATCTATCGTAACGGAATATCTTCTAAAGATGTGGGATAAAGAATCACAAGCATATCTACAGAGGTGTAACAATTCATCTTTTAACAAATGGCACTCTTACACAAGCATATCAAAAGTAGTCGATTAAACAATTTATACAGATTGTTGATATAATCTATATAAACCTAGTATTATACTCCATTGCTCTAGCTATTTTTGGTTTAGCAGGTTTATTAGTAATATTGAACTCTGTTAAAAGATTTTCAAAAGCTATTTTCCCTTTTTCAAAACTAGTCGCTTCAAATTCAAGTTCATAATCAACTATATCTTTTAGGAAGGTTGTTTTATCTAGTACCAATAACCCATCTTGAGTTTTTACTTCATAACGCTGTGTTTCAATTTTTTGAATTAGCATAGGCGTTTTTATTTTTAGATTAAGTCTTTCCAACTCGCTCATAATTTCGTTAGGTAAGGTTGGTAAAACAGTTGGTTCTTTCGGGAAACTCTCATCAAGAGGTACGTTGATTTCGATATTTTGTGTAGCCCCTTTGATTTTTAGAGTCATTTCCATTTTGTTATTTGTATAGCGAATACGTAAGGCAGAATTTGCCTTTTTGAAGCTTTCGTTTGCATCATCATAATAAAAGTTTTTGTTGATTATTTGCTCTTTATTCGCTAGGTTAAAGGCAGCATATAACTTTTTATATTCTTCTTCGGTTAATAAATTTTTAAATTCTATTTCTATTTCGCGCATTATAGTTCCTTTCTGTTACAGATGTAGCTATGTGTTATTTTTTCTTTTCTAAAGCAAGGACAAATGGTGCGTTGTTTTTTTGATTGATAAACTGATAGCTTAGTACTTCTATTTCTTTTTGATCAAGTTTTGTTAAATGGTTAAGCAAAGCTTGTTTTTCTATTTTCCCATTTTCATGTCCCCAGTAAACAACAATTACAATACGACCGTTAACTTCAAGGTTGGTAAGAAATTTATCTATTGCTAGTAAAGTTGTATCCGCAAGAGTAGTTATTGTGTGGTCTGCATTAGGTAGGTAACCAAGATTAAAGACAACAGCTTTAATCGGCTCGCTAATATAGTTATCAAAGTTGCTATGTGAATCTAAAATGACTTCACATTTTTCAAGGCAGTTGTTTGTTTGTAGTAGTTTTAATGTAGAATCAATCGCTTGTTGCTGAATATCAAAAGCGTAAACTTTCTTTGCTGCACTTTGTGCTAAAAATAAGGTATCATTACCATTGCCACATGTTGCATCAACAACAATCGAATTTTTATCTATTACTTCTTTCAAAATTTTCTTACTAAATGCGAGAACCTTATCCATTTTCTCTATCCTCTTTCATTTCGTTAACAATATCGCTAAGTTCGTAGTAAGTGTCACATGCAATAGTAAAATCTAGTGAAGTATTGATGATTTGAGCGAGTATTTTTGCATTATCCGCTGTGTAGTTATCAGTACGGCCACTATTTTCCTTTAATGTTGATACTAGATGTTCAAGTTTGTTAATAAGGTTATCTTCAGTAATTTCATCTTCGTCATTATATTCACTAGCGTAGTCTTTAATATTATAGCTTAGTGAATTTTTTAGTGGTGGGATATAAAGTGCACGCAGGTTGTTTACTTGCTCTCCAACTTCAGCAGAAAGTTCTTGTAGTGTTGAGGTGTAAATATGCTCATCAAGAGCCCCAGCTTGCTCAATAATTGTAACAATGTGGTCATATGGATAAATTTCCATAAGCTCACAAGAAACAGTTGCAGCAGTTATATCATCGTAACATTGGGTAATAAGCAGATGATTATGAGGATTAACAGAGCTAAGTGTTTCAGGAGCTGTTGCATCAGCAAGGGTAAATCCTTCAACAGGATCAAACTGTGCAGCGTTGAAACACGAATCTAGAAAACTCTCTCCACCGATAACTTTAACATTTTTACCGCTTTTAATAAGCAGTTGTGTAGTAAGTTCGGCAACCATAGGATGACCTGGAACAAGATACATTACATCATTTTCTTCTGCTGCCTCTAGTATATAACTAGCAATGTTGTTATAAGTATTTTCAAAATTATCACTTTCAGTATAAAATTTATCGCAAGTTTCAAATAAAATATTGTTTTGTTTTAAAAAATCAATTGCTGGATGTTCTTTTGTGCGTGCGATAATTTTTGCCGAGATGTTGTTTAATAATAAGTTTTTAATATTTTCTTTAATGTTTGAACTATCATTAGGTCCAAGTCCGATAATATAAATCATAAGTTGCTCCTTACTTGTTAGTCTAATTGTTTAGTGGCTTAAAAATAACCGATATAATCATATTTGCATTATAATTACTTTATTATGCTTTAACATAGTTATTATAACATAAATAATCTTTTAGGTTCATTAAATTATAGTATTAGAATGAGATTGTTGATTAATTTACATATAATATTCAAGGTGTTATAATTAAGCTATAGCAAAATATAAAAAAGGAGGATTTAAATATGTCAATCAAATTATTAAAAGTTGCTAAAGCAGCATTAAAAACACCAGGAGTTTTTGCAGGAGGAGTAGCTTTTGGAACAGTAGGGCTTAAATTATTATCAAGCAAAGATGCTAAAAAAGGTTATTCAGTAGTTTTATCAAAATTATATAAAGCAAAAGATGGAGTAGAAGGAACTATTTCTAATATTAAGCAACATGCTGACGATGTAGTTGCAGATGCTAAAGATTTATATGATAAAGAGAAGAAAGAAAGTAATTTATTAGAATTAGAGGAAAAATAACATGGAATTTAAAATATTGCATCTATCGAGTGGGAGAGCGAGAATTAGAGCGAATTTTCGCTTAACGCCAGATGTAAAAGCATATTTTAAAAAACAAGCGAAGAAAATTCAAAATATAAACAAAATTGAGTTTTATCAAGATGAATATACTTTTGCTGTTATTTTCAAAACTAATCAAAATGAGTGTCTAAAGAAATTTTTAGAACTCATAGATGTAGAGCAAATTAGAGGTTGTTATGAAAATCCAGTTTTAAAAGCTGAGGTTACACCTTATACGATAATAGCGGATGCGGTATTTTGGCGAACAGTATCAAAATTATTTATTCCATTCCCATTAAGAACAGTTTATATATGGTGGAAGGCGTCTAAATATTTTAGAGATACGTTAAAATTATTAGCTAAAAAACAAGTTACAATGGAGACACTTGATTCAACGGCGATTTTTGTTTCATTAGTAACAGGAGCGCGTGAAACAGCTAGTTCGATTATGTTTATTTTAGAATTAGGGGAGTCTTTAAACAACTGGTCAGAGAAAAAATCTGTTAAAGAGCTAGAAAAAAGTTTAACTTCGTTTGATAAAGAAGTTTGGCTTGTAGAAGATGAAGGTAATAGAAAAATACCTAGCTCGGAAGTAAAAAAAGATGATATCATTTTGATTTCTGAGGGAAATGAAATTTTATTTGATGGTATTGTTGCTGGAGGCAGAGCAAGTATTGATGAGAGTTCATTGACAGGAGAAAGTTTTCCGGTAACCAAAAAAATTGGTGATAAAGTTTATTCCAATACTATAGTTGTTCATGGGGAAATTAAACTTAAAGTAGAAAATCCGCAGGTTAATGGTCGAATCCATCATCTTATTCAATTGATGAAAGAGTCAGAAAGTCGTGAAGATACATACCACTATAAGTATATAAAATTGGCTGATAGTATCGTAAAATACAACTTTATAGCGATGGGACTGACATATCTTTTTACAAGATCATTCGCTAAAGCAATTTCGTTTCTATTAGTAGATTATTCTTGTGCTTTGAAGTTATCTACACCTGTTGCTTACCTCACTACTATAAAAAATTTAATAGATAAAAAAATAGTGGTAAAAAACTCAGTAACGCTTGATAAATATGGAGACATAGATACTTTTGTTTTTGATAAAACAGGAACAATAACTGTATCAAGACCGTATATTCGAGAGGTACTACCATTTTATGAATATTCATATGAGGAAGTTGTAAAAATAGGAGCTTGTTTAGAAGAACATATTTACCACCCTATCGCTAGTGCAGTTGTTAGTAAAGCCGAAGAAGATGGTATTGAACACGAGGAAATGCACACAGAACTATACCATATTGCCTCTAGAGGTATTATTTCACATATTGATGGAGAAAAGGTTGTTATAGGAAGTAGTCAGTTGATAAAAGATGAGAATATTCTAGTTACAGTTGACCAAGAGCGAATTATAGCTGAAAAACAAGAGCAATACAATTTGCTATTCTTAGGGTACAAAGGGAAATTGATTTCTATATTTTGTATAGATATTCCACTTAGGAATGAAGCAAACTCCGTGCTAGCTGAACTTAGAAATAAAGGGAAAAAGGTTGTCTTATTGACTGGAGATAACAACGTTAGAACCAATAAAATCTTAAAAGATATAACATTTGATGAAGTATATACTAATATGACACCTGTAACGAAGTTTGAATATATAAGAAAAGAAAAAGAACAAGGACGTCGTGTGCTAATGATAGGTGATGGACTGAATGATTCAGCAGCATTATCAGAAAGTGACATTAGTATTGTTATGAACGAAAGCGCCGATTTATCAAAACAGATAAGCGATGTAGTTTTACAATCAGATTCTCTTGATTCATTACTATCGTTGTCTGATGTTTCTAAAAAACTTCGTGCTCAAATGAGTAGTAATGTCAAAGGTACAGTTACTATAAATAGTTCATTGATATTTTTAGGGCTTGTAAATGTTCTATCACCTAATTTATTAGCGTTATTACATAACTTAACCACGTTTGGAATAGTTTTGAAAAATTTTAAAATAAAATAGAGTATGAATAAAAGAATGAGAGGATTGATGAAAAATCCTTTCATTCTTTTAATTTTTCAGAAGAAAATAAAATATAAGGAGTTTATCGTCTTAATATGCTATAATATTGTCATGAGTAAAAGCCGAAGTAAAGGGGTGATTAAATGGGTAATAAAGTTAGCGAAAATATCGGAAAAGAAATAAGTGCTAAAGTAACTAAGGTCGAAGCTAATGGCTTATATTTTCAGTTAGAAGATGGGGAACAAGCGTTCTTACCAAAGGAAAATATGCATGTAGGGAAGAAGAAAAAACTAACGGAAATTTTTTCGGAAGGCTTTGTAGTTAATGCAAAGATAAAAAATATCAAAAAAGATAAGATTATTTTAACGCAAAAAGAAGAAAAAGTAGATAGCCCCCCAAAAATAGTAGAAGCTACAAAAGCTAAACATAACAAAAAGAAACCCAAAAAGTTAAATCAAGATAGTGCTAAAAAAGATAAAGAATCGAAAATTAATGAACAACCTAAACAACCTAAGCAAGAGGAAAATGTACAAGAAGAACCTAAACAAAAGACTCTAAAAGATTTGAAGAAGTTACAATATATAGGTAATATGAAAATCTCAGTAGGGCGTGGGAAAAAATCAAATTTAACGAAACTGGCAGAAGAAAAAGAAGAAGTTATTGAACTACCGAAAGTTCCGGATGGCTTATTAGATGATATAATTACCTCTACAACTGAAGCGAGTGAAAAATTCTCAAAATTAGTTGAGGATTTAAAAGAGCGAAGTTTGTTAGAAGAGGGAGGACGTTAAGATGAGTAGTAATGTAGAACTAATTGAGAATTTTGATGTTCTATGGACTAAAGAAGATAGACTTGCCTTAGCTCTTTCTGGTGGAGTAGATTCGATTGTTCTTTTTCATCTTCTAGTAACAAAATACCGTCATACTTACAAAGAATTAGTCGTTTTTCATATAAATCATGGGCTTCGCAAAGAGTCTTATGAAGAAGCGGAGTTTGTAGAAAAATTTGTAAGCAACTATGATATAAGATTTTATAAAAAAGAGTTGGAGATGAATTCTTTAGTGCGAGATAAACATATTTCCGAGGAAATGCTTGCACGAGAGTTACGCTACAAAGCATTTAATGAAATGGCAGCTAAAGAAAATATTACTAAGATTTTAACTGCGCATCATAAAAATGATCAGGTTGAAAATATTTTGATGCGCCTATTAACAGGTCGCAGTATGGATTATAATTTGGCAATAGATAATAAAGGCAGACATGGGAACTTAACTATTTATCGTCCGCTATTAAATGTTTTAAAGAAAACTTTGGAACAGTATGCTCAAGAAAATAACTTGAAGTATTATACGGATGAAAGCAATTTTGACACAGATTATACGCGTAATAATATTCGCCATAATATTATTCCGTTATTGAATGATGTTAGTACGACGAGTTTTGATAATTTAATTAATTTTGCCAAGTATTATAAAAATATTAACGATGAGTTAAAAACTAGGTTACTAGCCAATAAAGATAATTATATTTTGGAAAAGAATCAAGAAAAAGTAGTATTATCAAGGACGGACGTTTTAAACCTAAGTGCTGAAGAAATGTATTTTTTACTAAAAGATATTTTGATGGCAGATTTAGGTGTTTTTGATGTAACGCAACGCGCACTTTTTAAAGTAGTTGAACAGTTGCTCAACAATTCTGGTAATAAAAGTTATGATTTGAAAAATAATTTAAAAATAGTTAGCGAATATAGTGTCATATATGTTCATAAAATCGAAAAAAAATGTTATAATGATAAGATGGAATTAATTATAGATGATGTTTGTAAAGATAAAATTTATAAATTTTGTCAGAGTGAATTTCTAATAACAACTAATAATGAAGAAGCAGAGATAGGTTTTAATAAAGAAGACTTACCGCTGTTTATTACAACAAAACGCCAAGGAGACAGGCTTCGACGTGGTAATATTACGAAAAAACTTTCAAGATTCTTTATTGATGAAAAAATCCCGAAAGAAATTCGTAGTCAGATCCCAGTTGTCCGTAGTGGCGAAAAAGTGCTTGGAATAATAGGTTTAGATACTAAGATTAATAAAGACAAAAGATATGATTATTATATAAAAACGAAAGGATAGAACAGTGGAAAATTTATTAAAAGACATAGAAGAAGTTTTATTTAATCATGAGGAGATTGTTGCAGCTAGTAAAAGAATTGCTAAACAAATAGAAGAGGATTATAGAAATAGAGATCAAGAGCCTGTTCTTATTTGTACATTAAAGGGAGCTTTACCTTTTATGGCAGAACTTATGAAGTATATAGATATTCATGTAGTAACTGATTTTATTGATGTTTCTAGTTATCATGGTGGAACTAGTTCAACTGGAACTGTAAAAATTAAGAAAGATATTGGTATGGATATTGAAGGACGAGATGTAATCATCATTGAAGATATTGTTGATACTGGAAGAACTCTTAAAGCGCTTATTAATAATTTGAATGAACGAAAAGTAGCATCGGTTACATGTGCATCTCTAGTAGATAAACCTGAAGCTCGTATTGTTGATGTTGAGGCAGATTATATTGGTATAGTTGCACCAAACGCCTTCTTAGTTGGTTTTGGATTAGATTATGATGAAAAATATAGAAACCTACCATACATAGGTGTATTGAAAAAAGAAATTTACTCATAAAAGTGAAGAATTAGCTTAAGTAAGAAGTAACTAGGAATATTAAAATTAAAAGTCAAAAAAAGTCAAAAATTTTAGTTTGATTTTAAGTGAGTTATGTTAGAATATTTCTTGAGTTAAAATATATTAAACTTAGATAAAAATATGTTAAAATTAAGATACTTTTAGGAAAATAGGAGGACATTGTCTATATGAACAATAAAAAAAGACAAAACCCTTTTCTTGGGATGCTTGCCTTAATCGTTATTGCGATTGGATTATTTGCCTATTGGCAGCAAGATTTACCAGGGACTACAGAAAAATTAGACTACGCTAAACTTGTTCAAAACATTAAAGATGATAAAGTAAAAGAGATTAGTCTACAAAGAAAAGATGAAAACTATAATGTAAAAGGAACTTTGTCAGATGGCAACAAGAACTTTGAAGCATTAGTTCCAGCTTCTGATAATGAGGTTCAAAAGCAAATAAATGAAAAAGCTAAAGATGGGAAACTAAGCGTAGTAGAATATAAACCAGCGGAAAAAACTGGCGCTATTCTATCATTCTTAGGAAATATTATTCCGTTTATTCTGATGATGGGATTACTTTTCTTCTTTATGTCACAAATGCAAGGTGGCGGTGGAGGTAAAGTAATGAACTTCCAAAAATCTAAAGCGAAAAAACTTGAAGGTGGAGAAACTAAAGTTACATTCAAAGATGTAGCTGGTGCTGATGAAGAAAAACAAGAGCTTGCAGAAATGGTTGAGTTCTTGAAAGACCACCGTAAGTTTACAAAAATGGGTGCAAAAATTCCTAAAGGTGTCCTATTAGAGGGACCTCCGGGAACAGGTAAAACATTATTAGCGCGTGCCGTTGCTGGTGAAGCAAAAGTGCCATTCTTCTCAATTTCAGGTTCGGACTTCGTTGAGATGTTCGTAGGGGTTGGGGCAAGCCGTGTTCGTGACTTATTCAAAGAAGCAGAGAAAAATGCACCATGTATCATTTTCATCGATGAGATTGATGCAGTAGGACGTAAACGTGGAAGCGGAGTTGGAGGAGGAAATGATGAACGTGAACAAACTCTTAACCAACTTCTTGTAGAAATGGATGGATTCGATGGGGAAAAAGGTATTATCGTAATCGCAGCGACTAACCGTGCTGACGTTCTAGATAATGCACTTCGTCGTCCAGGACGTTTCGACAGACAAATTAAAGTTTCTACACCAGATGTGCGCGGTCGTGAAGCTATCCTTAAAGTTCACGCTAAAAACAAACCATTAGCAAAAGATGTTGAACTTCGCTCATTAGCAGAAAAAACACCAGGATTCTCTGGGGCTGACCTTGCTAATATCTTGAATGAAGCTGCACTTCTTGCCGCTCGTGAAAACAAAAATAGTATAGAAAAAGCTGACTTAGATGAAGCTATGGACAGAGTAATTGGTGGACCAGCTAAACGCAGTCGTATCTACACACCAAAAGAAAAACGTTTAGTTGCTTATCATGAAGCAGGACACGCTATCGTAGGTATGGTTCTTGATAGTGCCGATAAAGTCCAAAAAGTTACAATTATTCCACGTGGAGATGCCGGTGGATACAACCTTATGATTCCAGAAGAAGAAAAATACTTCCAAACACGTACAGATCTTATCGACAAGATTTGTGGATTACTTGGTGGACGTGCAGCGGAACAAATCTTCTTTAATGAGGTATCAACAGGAGCTCATAACGACTTCGAACGTGTAACAGCAATCGCTCGTGCGATGGTTACAGAATATGGTATGAGTGAAGTTGTAGGGCCAATGCAAGCTCCATTCCATGATCCATATGGTGGGCGCCAACTTTCAAGTATTGGTAACTACTCAGAAGAAATGTTAAAAGAAATCGATATCGAAGTTCGTAAAATTATTAACGAATGCTACACTAAAGTTCTTCATATTATCGAAACTCATAGAGAACAATTAGAACTAATTGCACAAACTCTTATCGAAGTTGAAACAATTGATAGAAAAGAAATTGTTGCTCTTTACCAATTTGGAAAAATGCCAAAAGACTTAGATGAGAAAGAAGCAGAACAACTAGATAAAGTAGTTAATAAAAAATATTACGAAGAGCAAGCTCGTCTAGCGCAAGAAGAAGCTGCAAAAGAAGCTAAAGTAGCAGAAGAAAAAGCTGAAACTACAGAAGAAGTAGAAGTTATAGATGTAGAAGCAAAAGAAATAGAATCAGAAGAAATCAAATCTGAAGAGAAAAAACCAGAAGAAAGATCTTCTGAAGAATAATACAAGAGAATTCCCGTAGAGAAATCTGCGGGAACTTTTTATGTTTAAGCCAATAGTTCAAAAATATTTCTAACATTAACTCTGCTTAAGTTTATTGAGTTAGAATAGTATATAGAAAAATGATATAATAGATTTTATAGTGTTATCGTTTAGAGAACGGATTAGAAATTTTGAAATGATTTATAAAGATTAAAAGGAAGAAAGTTGAATATCGGAGGAGAAATGAAGTATTTAACAAGTGAAGAAGTAGAAACTTCAAAAAAGAATATTAGTGTAATAAAACCTTATAAAACAACTAGAGAAATTATTACTTCTAATATTTTTACTTTTTTTAATGCCATGAACTTGGTTTTAGGACTATTTATCGCCACGACTTTAAGATTTGAGAATATGTTATTTCTAGGAGTTATCGCAGTAAACACGGCTATTGGGATCTATCAAGAAGTTCGTGCGAAAAATGCTCTTGCAGAACTTAGTCTGTTAGGACGTAGTAAGTATCGTGTTAATCGAGATAATGAAACGGTCGAAGTAGATTCGGAAGAAATAGTAGAGGGTGAGTATTTACACCTTAATCTCGGAGATCAAGTGCCTGTTGATGCCGAGGTCTTACATGGTAGTATAGAGGTTGATGAATCTTTATTAACTGGAGAAAGTGATAATATTTTCAAGGCAGAAGGCGATAAACTTATGAGTGGTAGTAACGTAGTAAGTGGTAGTTGTCTTGTGAAAGTTCTTGCTGTTGGTGATGATAGTTATATTAATAAACTGGCAAAAAGAACAAAAGCATTCAAAAAATATCCATCAAAATTGCGTGATTATATGGATGGAATATTAAAGGTTATTTCTGTTTTATTAATACCAGTTGCTATTTTATTATATGTTCGAGGAGCAAGTCTAGGTCGTAGCTATGTGGACATCGTTTTGCGTAGTGCAGGAGCTCTTGTTGGGATGATTCCGGAAGGATTAATTCTTCTTGTTAGTGTTTCTTTGGCTGTTGCAGCGATGAAACTAGCACGTCGTAAAGTTCTTGTTCAAGAGTTGTATTGTGTAGAAACACTTGCACGAGTAGATGTTCTTTGTTTTGATAAAACAGGAACAATCACAACTGGGAATATGAATGTAGTAGAAATAGATAACGAAGTAGGAGAAAAACTTTCGAGCTACTTAGCGTATTTTGAAGATGAAAATGCAACATCAAGAGCACTTAAAAAATATTTAAACTGTGAAAAAAAATGGCAAGTGGCAGAGCTAGGAGCATTTTCAAGTAAAAATAAATACTCATATATCAGACTTGAAGAAGGTGGAACATACTTTTTTGGAGCGTACGAGTTTTTAGGTTTTGACACTCCGATGACAGAGTACTATGAAAATCTAAAACAACAAGGATTTAGGATTTTATCATTAGCTTATACAAAAGATAACGTAGATAAGCCAACAAATATGGAGCTTATTGGGCATGTTGTCCTAAGTGATGAGATAAAAGCAAATACAAAAGAAACATTTAAGTATTTTGAGTCACAAGGTGTAGCGGTCAAGATTATTAGTGGAGATAATCATATCGCGGTTCTTGGAGTTGCCAAAAAGGCTGGGTTTAAAGAAGATGCACGAGCTATTGATATGACAAAAGTATCAGAAGAAGATTTTGAAAGAGTAGTTTTGGAAAATGATATTTTTGGACGTGTAACACCAGAACAAAAACAACATATGGTAGAAGTGCTACAAAAGCACAAGAAAACAGTAGCTATGAGTGGAGATGGTGTCAATGACGTACTAGCGCTTAAAAAAGCTGATATTAGCTTTGCGATGAATGGAGCGACTAGCGCGGCTAAAAGTGTTTCGAATATTGTCTTTTTAACAGATGATTTTGATGTGTTCTACGATATTCTTATGGAAGGCCGCCGTGTTATCAACAATATTCAAAAAGTAGCCTCACTATTTTTAACAAAAACATTTTTCTCGATTACTTTCTCAATATTAAGTGTAATTTTTGCATTAGAGTTTGCGTTTATTCCGATTCAATTTACGATAATTTCAGCAATAACAATAGGAATTCCATCGTTTTTCCTAACGTTTGAATCGAATAAAGATAAAGTCAGCGATCACTTTATGCGCGATATATTAACAAATGCTGTAATAGGAGGAGGAGTACTGGTATTAAGCGTTCTGTTGACGAATTTTGTAATTCATAATCCAGCACAGGTAAAATTTATTTGTTTCTTACTAGCCCTTATAAATGGATTGCTTATGGTAACGAAGGTTAGTTTACCATTCAATAAATATAAAGCAGTCCTATTAGTAGCCTTAACATTTGCAGCAGTGGTTGGGATATTTGCCAATATATTTATTTTGAAAAATCATTTTAATCCCTTAACTATAGGACAGATAGCCTATGTTGGGGTAGTTGGAATAGTTATCGCGATAATTCATTATATGACAAGAAGAAAAAGATTAGTATAGAGCTAATATAAATAGGTTAGTTATAGGCGAAACATATAAAAAAGTCCCCGTTTAAGAGGTAAAGTTACTCTTGAGCGGGGATTGGTTAATATTATTCAATAAAAAATTTATTATTAAATTTAAAATTGATATTTAAGTTAATGTAGATTTTGAGTAAAGGGGCTATCTTATCTAGTCTCAACTCCTATATTATATCATAGTTACATATGCTTTTTAGAAAATGTCAGCTTCATGATTACATACTATTTTCATATTGATTATATATAATTTATATGTTACATTTTAGGTGAAAGAGGATATTTATTTTTTGTAGGGAAGAGTAACTGAGGATATTTCAATTTGTTAGTGGGATTAACTTATTATTTTGGTTTAAATGGATGGTGGAGGGATAATTATGATAAAAAAATTAGCATACGCAATAATGATTACATTATTTTTAATCACTTCTTATTTATACTTTTTTACAGATAATAAAAATATGACTATAATATTTGTGGTTATAACAGGTTTCCTTGGCGGTATAATATCTTATGTTTATGAATACAAGAAAAAGCCAAAGGAAAAATAGATTAACCTATTTAAAATTTAAGAGTTTATAATATATTAATAGGGCAGACGGAAAAAATCCAAAAACAGTTTTAAAAACTTGATTCTTGGATTTTATTATATTTTTTATGTATATTTTTTTATTTTTTTTCTGTTCCACCGGCATCCTTTATTCTTTTTTCTATATTAGACAATTTACGCTCTTCCTCTAATGAATCTTTTAGCCCCAATATATCCTTTGCTTTATCAAAATCGATTTGTGTATAGTCAATTTCCCATTTCACAATAAGGTTTTCTTCTTTTTCTTCAAAGTTAACTATTACACCTTTAATATTAGAATGTTGACTAGAGATTGCATCTTTATTCATTTTTCTAATATTTTCATCTGCATTTTTTATTATATGAGTAAGGGACACCTTATTTGCAATATCCTTTTTAATAATAAATAATAATTTGATTTTCTTCTCCATTTACTTTGTTGATATAAGTTTTAGTCTTTTCTCCTGAACAAGCGGTAAGTAGTAAGATAGATGTAATAAATGTTATAGTTAATTTTAATAATTTCTTCATACAAGGTTCTCCTTTTGATTTAATATTTATGTTTTCTTATAAAATATAAGCTTATATTCTAGTTTTGTAATACTCTCCCCATTTCTGCATACTGTCAATTACAGGTTTTAGAGTAATTCCAAGATTTGTCAGAGAATATTCAACGCGAGGAGGTACCTCTGGATAAACTTTTCTATGCACAATGCCTTTTTCTTCTAATGTTCGCAGATTTGCTGTTAAAACTTTTTGACTAACACCGCTAAGTGATTTTTTCAACTCTCCAAAGCGTTTAGTTCCGTCTAATAAATCACGTAATATTAGAATTGTCCATTTATTGCTAAGTAGAAGTAAAGTTGTTTCAACAGGGCAAGCGGGTAATTCTGTTGGTAATTTCTTATTTGTCATAGAAGTCTCCTTAGTTGCTGATGGATTAATACTTTCTTGGCTTTAATTTTACAAGAAATATAATAGCTAAGTCAAGAGGATAGTTACTTCAAAGAAACTATCTGACTTTAAAGTGCGTACTTGTTTAGTAGATAGCGGGGTGTTATGATAAGGACATGAAGTTAAAAGAATGGGATAATAAAAAGTTATAAGTAAAGGACGAAATGCGAAGATGAATAGAATACTGGAAGCAAAAAAATTACTTCAAGAGGCTGGTGTGGTGATTATTGGTGCGGGAGCAGGACTTTCTGTAGCAGCAGGTTTGGCATATAATGGAGAGCGTTTTGAAACGAATTTTAACGAATATATAGCTAAATATGGATTGACTGATATATATTCATCAGGGTTTTATCCATTTGAAACATCGGAAGAAAAATGGGCATATTGGAGTAAGCATGTATATTTAAATCGTTATGAAGATAATGGTTTGGAATTATATAAAGATTTATATGATATAGTAAAAAATAAAGATTACTTTGTTATTACCACTAACGTGGATAGTCAATTTGAGAAAACTGGTTTTGATAGAAATAAAATCTTTGAGGTTCAAGGTAATTACGGAGAATTTCAATGTAGTACTCCTTGCCATAATAAGGTTTACAAAAATAAAGAACAAATATTGGAGATGCTAAAAGAACAAAGAGATTTAAAAATACCAACAAAATTAATTCCAAAATGTCCAGTTTGTGGTAAAGAAATGGCAATGCATCTTCGCGCAGATGGTACATTTGTGGAAACGAAAGAATGGTATGAGCAAAGTGAGGCATACTATGACTTTTTGAACAAAAATCAAAATAAAAAAATCGTTTTGCTAGAGCTTGGTGTAGGCTTTAATACACCTACAATAATTAGATTTCCATTTGAAAAGTTAAATAAAATTTTGCCTAAGACTTCATTAATCCGTGTTAATAAAGAAAATTTTGAAGTAGAAGGGGTTTTAACTATAACAAATCCAATGGAGGAAGTCTTTTCCGAATGGAAGAAGCAATAGAGATAACTACGACGAAGGTATTTAACAAAAATATTAAGGAAGAAGGTGGCTCGAATGGAAAAATTAGATTATCTAATAAAAACATTAAATTCTAATATAAGAGTTCCTCAAGATAAAAAAGAAAAAGAGGATTTACTTAGAACGCTAATGAACATTTGGGAAGTTGAGGAATTATCTGATAAATTTTACAAACTTCAAGATGAATATTTACAAGAAAAGTTAGCGCAAGAGAAGTTAACAAGTCTAGAAGAATTAACAGAAATAGAGAAAAATATTTACCTTTGGCAAGGTGATATAATAACGCTCAAAGTTGATGCAATAGTTAATGCAGCGAATAAAGCTTTACTTGGATGTTTTATTCCACATCATCGTTGTATAGATAACGCGATTCACTCTAAGGCAGGGTTGCAGCTAAGACAAGAGTGTTTTGATATTATGCAAAATCAAGGACAATATGAAAAAACAGGCCAAGCAAAACTAACAAGCGGTTATAATTTGCCAGCGAAGTATGTAGTGCATACGGTGGGACCGATAATTTATGATAAGGTAGAAGAACGTGATAAAGAATTGCTCGCATCATGTTATAGAAATTGTCTAGAACTTGCAGTAAAAAATGGTATAAAGTCTATTGCATTTTGTTGTATAAGTACTGGAGAATTTCGTTTTCCTAATGAGCTTGCAGCAGAAATAGCAGTATTAGCTGTAAGAACATTTTTTAAGAATAATCCAGAAAGTAAAATCAAGGTAATATTTAATGTTTTTAAAGATAGTGATTTTGATATTTATAGAAAGGTTCTAGTTAAGGAAGTTAGTAGCAAATAGGTAAATATAGAAAATGAATACTAAAAAAGATTCACAAATTGTGAGTCTTTTTTCTTTGACAAAAAAGAGATTTCATCTTATAATAGTTCTAAATAGAACGATTAAAAAAGAGAGAAGAAAAATGAATTTTTGGGATCAACATAAAGCAATCACTTGTTATTATGCAATGCTTACTAGAAATATTTGCGATAAGTTTGGTTTGACGCAGATGGAATATGCTATATTGATGTTTTTACATAATAATCCGCAGTACAATACGGCGGCTGATATAGTGAGGGAACGTAAAGCTACAAAGTCTCATGTATCAGCTGCGCTAAAGTTACTTGAAGATAATGGATTAGTTATGAAAAAACAAAGTGCGGATAATAAAAAACGAATAGAGATAGTTTTACTAGAATCTGCACAAGAGATTATTCAAGAAGGTCTTAGTGTGCAAAAAGAATTTATCAAAAATATTTTCCAAGACTTAACAGATGAAGAGATGATTATGTGGAAGGGTATTTTTACCAAAATATGTAATAATGCTGAAAAATGTTTGCAAGATAGATAAGAAAGGAGATATCCAAATGTTTAGTGTTAAAAAGAGAACGTTGCTATTGATAGCGGGAATTGTGTGGTTTATAGCAGGTTTTAACGTCGCAAGATTAGGATTTCTATCATACTTTATGATAAAATCTCAGTGGTATTTCTATATATTTTCTATAATAGTTTTTGTTTTATTTACAAAAATGTTTTTCAAAATGAGTATGAATCACACAAAAAGGATAGTTTCGTATGAAGACTATAGACCATTTTGGCATTTCTTTGATTTGAAGGCGTATATTATTATGACTTGTATGATGAGTATGGGAATAAGTTTTAGAATAATCGGAATTTTTCCAGATAATTTTGTAGCGTATTTTTATTCTGGACTTGGTTGTGCATTAGCATTAGCTGGGGTGTTGTTCTTTAGAAATTATCTTTGTTATGCCGAAATAGTAGAAAAAGCAACTAAAACATTGAAATAAAATATATTTTAAGTCACATTTCTTGGTAAGATAACAATAGAAGTTTATAATAAACTCAAGTGAAATTAGAAGAATAGCTTTTATGTACTAAAATTTATCGTATATAAAGTCTATGACTAGAGAAAAGAAGAGAAATTGTGAGGACAAAATGAATGAGTGAGAATAAAATAAATATTAATCTTGTAATTGATGATGTTTATGAGTTTGAGAAATTATTAGTTGCTTTTGGAGAAATATTTGAAGAAGATATAGACTACCCTAGTAAAGAGCATCTTACTAAATTGTTAAGAAGTGAACAATTATTAGTGATTACAGCGAAAGTAGGAAATGAAGTGGTTGGAGGTCTGACAGCTTATGTTCTAGTGAGTTATCAAGTAGAAGGAGCGAGTATTTATATTTATGATTTAGGTGTAAAGGAAAACTTTAGAAATAATGGGATAGGGAAAAGTTTAATAAAGTTTTTAATAGAGTATTCTAAACAAAATAATATTCAAGATATTTTTGTTGATACAGAACAAATTGATAATGAAGAGGCCATAGCTTTTTACAATAAAACAGGATTTGATACTAAAACAAAAGTATTACAATATACTTATAAAATTTAATTTTAAAA
>ERZ773077.836-NODE-836-length-22360-cov-5.785115_pt1 | contig 22360 bp, 21 predicted proteins | sample MGYA00580612_ERZ773077 | MGnify/ENA primary metagenome ERZ773077 (study PRJEB29015, sample SAMEA2737971) | human oral metagenome | biome: human oral; feature: human-associated habitat; material: dental | place: China | collected 2021 ...
ATCTATATGAATAGATACAAGATATATTTGGCTAGTTTAATTTAATATGAGCTATATCTATGTATACATGGTAACTGTATTGATTATTTTCGAAATGATGTGTTATGATTATTATATTAAGATTATACGTACTTTGCGTATATTAAATAATAGAATAGAGGGGTGCTTAATGAATTTTATAAAAGCATTTTTCCAGTCAGAGTCTGCTGGTGGGATATCCTTGCTGTCCGCTGCTATTTTAGGCGTTCTTGTGGCGAACTCACCGATTGCAGCACAGTATTTTGCAGTCATGCAAATACACCTTGGTCCAATGACTATACTGGAGTGGGTAAATGATGCCTTAATGGCTCTTTTTTTCCTTTATGTTGGTATAGAGATCAAGAAGGAAATGATTTCTGGGGAGCTTGATACGAAGGCGAAACGTGTGCTTCCCGTATTAGCCGCATTTGCAGGTGTTATTACGCCAGCTATTGTGTATTATTTTGCGGCTGGATATATGCCAGAATATAGACATGGTTGGGGGATTCCTACCGCTACAGATATCGCTTTTGCTATAGGCGTTATTACAATGCTTGGTAATAAGGTATCTACAGCGATGAAAGCCTTTCTAGCTGCATTAGCTATTATTGACGACTTGATTGCCATAGTCGTTATTGCTCTCTTTTATGGGGCAGGCGTTAATTTTATGGATTTAATAGCTGCTGCGGCTGTAACTGGTTTACTGATTTATACTAATAAGCAAGGCTATTTAAGACCACTTCCGTATTGTGTTCTAGGATTAGTTCTTTGGTATTTAGTTTTAAAATCTGGTGTGCATGCTACCATTGCTGGTGTTGTACTGGCTATGACAATTCCTTTTAAAGGTAAAGTTATAGATAAGGTAGTATATCCTATGGAAGAATGGGCCCATGCTTTACGCAATTGGGTAAACTTCTTAATTATACCATTATTTAGTTTTTTAAATGCTGGTGTATCCTTTGCTGATTTTTCCATAGATAATTTATTCCATCCTGTAATCATAGGTGTTTCATTCGGTTTAATCTTAGGAAAACAATTAGGTATATTCTCTGCCGTCTACATTTTGGTTCAATCTAAGGCAATTAAGATGCCTACAAAAACGACGTGGCCTGAAATTTATGGGACAGCTATTTTGTGTGGTATTGGCTTTACTATGAGCCTTTTTGTTGCTACACTGGCTTTCCCACCAGGTATAACACAAGAAATGGCTAAGGTAGGTATCTTTATAGGATCAATCACGGCAGGCTTGCTAGGTGCGATTGTCCTAATTTTAGCTTATCAAATACGCAAGATGCGTGGTAAAATTTAATAAAATAATCTTTTGTAAGTATAGAAAGGATTCAAATGGAACGCATTTTTGTTTTCTTACGTTCTCCAGGTGCAGCTACATCTGTACTCCTAGGAGCAACAGTACTCGCTTTAATTTTAGCGAACTCTCCATCATCTGAACAATACTTTCAAATCGTTAATCACCATATAGGTAATCTAACAATTTTAGAATGGGTTAATGATGCATTGATGGCAATCTTCTTCCTTTTTGTAGGTCTCGAAGTTAAGCGTGAATTAGTATCAGGTGAGCTTAATACTAATGCTAAGCGTGTGATGCCAGGCATTGCCGCATTATTTGGTGTTCTAACGCCCGCTTTTATCTACTACTTAATTGCAGGTTTTCATTCTGAATATATACATGGTTGGGCAATACCAACTGCTACGGATATTGCATTTTCCATCGGTATTATATCTGCATTAGGCTCTAGAGTACCGAATTCAATGAAAGTATTTCTAACAGCTCTTGCCGTTATAGATGATTTGATTGCTATCATCGTAATTGCAATCTTCTATGCGTCAAGTATTCACATGATGTATTTAGGTGCAGCTGTCGTAGTTGTAGCTGCTTTAATCTATTGTAATAAGCAAGGATATGTACGACCTTTACCATATATCATTTTAGGGTTTATCCTTTGGTATTGTGTATTAAAATCTGGTTTACATGCAACTATGGCTGGTGTAATCTTAGCTATGACAATTCCTTCAAAAGGCAAACGAGGCCGTAAGTATGTTCGCCCAATGCAACATTGGGAACATTTATTGTCCAATTGGGTTAGTTTTTTAGTTGTACCAATATTTGCATTCTTTAATGCTGGTGTAGATTTACGTAATGTATCTGTTAATGACTTAACGCATCCTGTAGTGCTTGGTGTTGCATTAGGCCTTATTATAGGGAAACAATTAGGTATTTTTGGTGCAGTATTTGCGATGGTGAAATGTGGCCTTGTACCAATGCCGACAGAAGCTAATTGGAAGCATGTATATGGTACTGCGATTGTATGTGGTATAGGCTTTACAATGAGTATCTTCGTATCTATCTTGGCATTTGAACCCGGTCACGCTCAAGAAATGGCAAAAGGTGGCGTTATACTTGGCTCATTAATCTCTGCATTATTCGGCTACATCTTCTTAAGACTTGTTGGTGCAAACCGAAAAGAATGTCATATTGGTGTATACCATAACTGCTAAAATTAAATAAAACTATTAAATCTCCATTGTAGACTGAAGAGAATTTCCGACTTTAGAAGTAATCTAAGTGAATATTCTTGCAGGATATAATGGAGATTTTCATTGGTATCTTATAATTTTATGATATATATGTAATACACCCTTAAAACTATACTATAACTATAATTTAATATATGAATTATTGATATTAATAGAACCTTTATGGTTTATAGATTATTTAAAACTGTATAGTATACTACTTAATGTAAGGTGAGGTGTATATGATAAAAAAAATAATTATTGCATGTACGCTTGTTTGTATGATTGTAATGGTATCCTCTGTATCATTAGCAAAAACTATTGATCGGGGGCAACGAGGGCATCATGTTAGTAAGGTGCAAACTATGTTAAAGCATCAAGGTTTTTTACATGATTCTATAGATGGCATTTACGGTCATAATACAGAACAGGCTGTTCGAAAATTTCAAAAATCTAAAGGGCTCCCTGTAGATGGTCGTGTTGGTCCTGCTACGATGAATGCTTTGGAAAAGATGGAGACTCGTTATGGTGGCCATGGCACAGAACGCAATCATAATGGAGTGCCTAATAAATACTCTAAAGTTTTAACGATGGAGGCTAGTGGCTATTCATCTCAAGATCCTGGCAACGGAAAATATACAGCTACAGGTAGTCGTCTACGGAAGGGACTTGTGTCTGTAGACCCTAAATTAATCCCCTTGGGAACGCGATTATATATTGAAGGTTATGGCTATGCTGTAGCTGACGATGTAGGTGGTGCTATTAAAGGGCATCGCATTGATTTAGCTTTTGATTCTCGTGCAGAAGCATTGCAGTTTGGACGTCAATCTGTAAAGGTTTATATTTTATAATGATGACTCTCTAGCTTTATATAACTATATGATAGGTTTATAGACTAAAATCATATTCTTGTATAAAATGCTAGAGAGTTTTTCTTTTACCGAATTATAATGTATTCAAAACCTCGAATATTCGGAAAATATGGTATAATAAATAATAGATATATGATGATGACTCATGATGTTAAATTAATAAGCATACTTAATAGTTATATGATGAATGGTAAAGGATAATCCTATGGATAAAGTACGGCGCGTAGAACGAATGGTGGCAATGACAAAACTGTTAGTTGATTCACCGCAAAAATTGATTCCATTAAATTACTTTTGTGACTTTTTTGGCATGGCTAAATCAACGGTTAGTGAAGATTTAACATGTGTAAGGCAGTCTATGGAACACTTTCAACTGGGGACCTTAGAAACGGTGGCCGGTGTAGCTGGTGGGGTACGATTTATTCCGCATCGTAAGGGAACACAAGCGAATGATATTTTACGAGATGTGCAAGCTCGTTTAATGGAATCAGATCGCATCATTCCAGGTGGTTTTATTTATATGTCTGACATTTTATATGATTGGCACGTAATGACACGTCTGGGTGAGATTATTATGACTCGTTTCGTGGACCGTGAACCAGACTATATTTTGACTGTAGAAACAAAGGGGATTCCTTTGGCTGTAATGGTAGCGAGAGCTTTTAATAAACCACTTGTTATTGCTCGACGTGATAGTAAGGTAACAGAAGGTTCTGCTATTAGCATTAATTATGTAACAGGATCCTCTGGGCGCATTCAGACTATGACGCTAACTAAACGGGCAATTCCTCCCAATGCGAAGGTGTTAATTATCGATGACTTTATGAAAGCTGGCGGTACCGCTAAGGGGCTTAAAGAATTAGTTCTTGAAATGAGTGGCGTCGTTGTTGGCACAGGTGTTCTTGTAGCTACAGCTGAACCAAGTCCGAAGTTGATCGATGATTATGAATCACTATTTACTTTTTATGGCATCGATGAAAATACAAAGAAAATTAGTATAGAGCCTGTGTTAGATGCAGAGTAAATCATTAATATTAGGAAGATTATAGGCTGATATAATGGTTTATATTGAGTATTGACCTATGGGCTAAATAATGACGTAAATAATATTTAAAATGGTTTAGAGATATAAGAGATAACAGATAGGAGATTACTATGAATATTGCAAGCCTTATTTTAGCTGCTGGTAAGGGCACGCGTATGAAGTCTAAATTGCCAAAAGTGTTACACAAGGTCGGCGGTAAGGCGATGGTAGAACGCGTTCTTGAAACGGTTCAATCCATTGGTACCAATCGCGATGTTGTTATCGTTGGTTTTGGTGGCGATGCAGTACAAAATTACTTGGGAGAGCGTGCTGAATTTGTTCGTCAAGAAGAACAAAATGGTACAGGTCATGCAGTTAAGATGGCTCAACCAGTACTTGGTGATTATGATGGTACAATCTTATTGTTATGCGGTGATACTCCCCTGGTTACAAAAGAAAGTTTAGAAGCACTTTTAGAAGAACATAAAAATTCCGGTGCAGCAGCTACAATCTTAACTGCTCATATGCCGGATCCAACTGGTTATGGACGTATCATTCGTAATGAAGCGGGTTCTGTAGTTCGTATCGTAGAACAGAAAGATGGTAAACCTGAAGAATTAGCGGTTCAAGAAGTAAATACAGGTATGTACGCTTTTGATAGTAAAAAATTATGGCCTTGCTTAGATCAATTATCTGATGATAATGCCCAAGGTGAATTGTATATTACTGATGTAGTTGGTATTCTCGTAAATGGTGGCGACAAGGTAAGTGCATACATGACTAAGGATTTTGAAGAATCTTTAGGTGTAAACTCACGTTTGCAATTAGCAGAGGCTGAAGCTATATTAAAACATCGTAAAAATGTTGAGTTAATGACTGCTGGCGTAACAATTATTGATCCTGAAAATACCTATGTGGCTCCTGAAGTAACAGTAGGTGCAGATACAATTTTGCATCCTGGTACAATTCTTGAAGGTGATACCGTGATTGGTGAGCGTTGTGAAATTGGACCACACACTCGTTTGACGAATGTAAAAGTCGGCAATGATACGATTATCCACTTTACTTATGGTCATGACTGTGAAGTAAAAGACGGTGTAGATGTAGGTCCATATGTCCATTTGCGTCCAAATACAGTTTTAGGTAACAAGGTTCATGTAGGTAACTTTGTAGAAGTTAAAAACTCTAATGTTGGGGAAGGTACTAAGTTCCCACATCTCTCCTATATCGGTGATAGTGATGTTGGGGCCGGTGTTAATATTGGCTGTGGCACTATTACCGTAAATTATGATGGGAAAGTTAAGCATCGTACAACTGTTGGTGATGGCGCATTTGTTGGTTGTAATAGTAACTTAGTTGCTCCTGTAACAATAGGTAATTATAGCTATGTAGGTGCGGGCTCAACTATTACTAAGAACGTACCAGATAAGGCCTTGGCTGTAGGTCGCAGCAAGCAAATTGTGAAAGAAAATTGGGTAACAGAGGATACTTTCAAAAAGAAATAAAAAAAATCTCATATTTTTTAACACAATTAGGTCAAAATAGTATACAATAAAAAGGCAATAGTGTGTATCTGTAATGTATAGATTATGGATAAGTAACCAGTATAGGAGCAAATGAAAGGGTAACAAAATGGCATTTGAAGACGGCAAAAAACTCAAGATTTTCACAGGTAATGCAAATCCTGCATTGGCAAAGGAAATTTGTGATTATTTAGGGTTGCCTTTAGGTGAAGCATTTGTAGGTCGTTTTAACAATGGCGAAGTACAAATAATGATTGATGAAAGCGTACGTGGCAAAGATGTATTTATCATTCAACCAACTAGCTATCCTGTAAATGATAATTTAATGGAACTCATGGTTATGGCTGACGCGTTAAAACGCGCTTCTGCACGTCATATCACTGCAGTAGTTCCTTACTATGGCTATGCTCGCCAAGACCGTAAGACTCGCGGTCGTGAGCCGATTACAGCTAAGTTAGTAGCTAATTTGATGCAAACGGCAGGTATTACACGTCTTGTAACAATTGATTTGCATGCAGGCCAAATTCAAGGTTTCTTTGATGTGCCTGTAGATCATTTGTTTGGCGCATCTATTTTGGCTAAATATATTAATGAAAAAAATATGGAAGATGTTATCGTTGTATCTCCTGACCTTGGCGGTGTTACAAGAGCTCGTGATTTGGCTGACCGCATTGGTGCACCGATTGCAATCATTGAGAAAAAACGCCCTGAACCAGGTGTGGCTAAAGTTATGAATCTCATCGGTGATGTGGCAGGTAAAAACTGTATTATTATCGATGATATCGTAGATACGGCTGGATCCTTGGTTGAAGGTGCTAAAGCATTGGAAGAATTCGGTGCTAAATCCGTTACCGCCGCTGTTACACATGCAGTGTTGACAGATCCGGCAAGTGAACGAATTGCAAATTCCAATATTAAGGAACTTATCGTTACTAATACTATTCCATTGCCGGAAAATTGCAACTTACCAAATATTACGCAATTATCCGTAGCTCCATTGTTGGGTGAAGCAATTATGCGTATCTTCCATGAAGTGTCTGTAAGTAATTTATTTGATAAATAATAGGTGATTTTTGAAATTAGTAGTAGGCCTCGGTAACCCCGGCAAGCAATACGAAAAGACAAAACATAATATTGGATTTATGGTTATTGATGCCATTGCCGATGGTGTCCCTCACACGCTTTGGAGAGAGGAGCAACGTGCTGAGGTATGCAGTATTACCGTAGATGGTGAAAAAGTATTGCTTGTAAAGCCGCAAACATTTATGAATCTAAGTGGTGAGTCTGTAGGACCGTTAATGCGGTACTACAAAATTGATCCATCTGATGTGTATTGTATCTATGATGACATGGATTTACCCGTAGGCAAGTTGCGTATTCGACCAAATGGTAGTTCGGGTGGACATAATGGGATTAAATCCTTAATTTCCCATATAGGAACAGAAAATTTTCCTCGATTCCGCGTGGGAATTGGACGTCCGTTACCACAATGGACTGTCATTGATCACGTTTTAGCACCATTTAGTGAAGAGTCGCAAGAGAAGGTACAAAAAGGTATTAAGGATACGGTAAAAGCCGTATTAGGCACCCTAGAGGTAGGCATTGATAAAGGCATGAATCAATTCAATCCTAAACGTCGTCCACAGCGATAAATACATGCATAAGGGCATGAGTCTCATTGAGATTCATGCCCTTTTTACGAGGTACATATGAGTAATCAAGAAAAAATGCCTTTTGTAGAGGCTTTAGAATCATATAAAGAACAACATTTCGTGCCCTTTCATACGCCAGGTCATAAGATAGGCGTTGAAGCACCTCAACTATTAAAGAATTGGATGGGGCCAGCGTTACCCTATGATTTAGGCGTTATGTATGCCTTAGATGATTTACATGAGCCCGAACGAGAGTTAAAAGAAGCGCAAGATTTAACGGCTGAACTATATGGTGCTGAGTACTGTTGGTTTTCAATTAATGGCACTACAGCTTTGATTGAAGCCATGATCATGGGCACTGTAGGCCCTGATGAAACCATTATCATTCCTCGTGAGGCACATCGATCTGTCATTAGTGGTCTTGTCTTATCTGGGGCCAAACCAGTATATATGGACTGTGATTTTGATGAACGCTGGGGAATTCCACTAGGTGTATCATTAGAAAATGCTATCAAATCAATGGATGCACATCCAGAGGCAAAGGCGATTCTTTTAGTTTATCCAAACTATTATGGCGTGGGCATAGATATTGTTAATATCATACAAGAGGCTCATAAGCGGGGACTTATTGTACTTGTTGATGAAGCTCATGGGCCTCATTTGCCGTTCTCTGAAAGTTTACCTATAGAGGCTATAGAGGCTGGAGCAGATTTGGTGGCTCAAAGTACACATAAATCTGTTGGCTCTTTGACACAAACATCTTGGCTATTAGGGCAAGGTAAAAAAATTGATAAGCGGCGTATTACGCAAATGCATCAAATGCTACAAAGTACGAGTCCAAACTATATTTTCCTTGCTTCCTTAGATATGGCGCGCCATCAATTAGCCACAGCAGGTAATGATTTAGTAAGTCGTGCACTAGAGTTGAGTATGTACTTACGTGAGGAACTCAATAAAATTTCTGGTATTGCTACTATGGAATATACAGATATTCAAGAGCGGGTAATAAATTATGATTGTACTAAGGTGCTGATTGATGCTAAAGAATTAGGGCTCACAGGCGTTGCTTTTGAACGGATGTTACGAGAATATCATATTGAGGTGGAGTTAGTACAAGCTCATCATGTGCTAGTGCTCATTACCATAGGTGATACAAACGAGTCTGTAACTGCTCTTATTAAGGCTGTACAAGCTGTAAGTGAAAAGGTGTTACGTATATTTAAAGAATTTAATAATACAGAGGAAGAGCAATTGCAAGACATTAGTAAAGATTCTGCGCTGCTGCCAGCGCCTATTGTGCGCATAACCCCTCGTAATGCTATGTATGCAAATCGTGAGCAAGTACCTTTAAAAGAAGCACTTCATCGCATTGCAGGGGAGACAATTGCTTATTATCCACCAGGTATTCCCTGTGTAGCAGTAGGTGAAGAGATTAGTGCCTCTGTGTTACAATATATAGAGAATCGCAAGGCTCTAGGTTATGTACCGAATGGGGCTGATGATATGACATTGGAAACAATTTGGGTGTTACAGGAGTAATTATGGGGACTTTGATTATATTAGAAGGTGGAGACGGCAGCGGTAAGGCTACACAAACTAAACTCTTAGTAGAACGCTTGACCAAAGAAGGGCATGCCGTTAAGTCTGTGAGCTTTCCAAACTATGATAGCGGCGCCGCTATGCCTATTAAAATGTATTTAGCTGGTGAATTTGGTAAGGATGTACATGATGTAAATCCTTATGTGGCAAGCTCCATGTACGCTATCGATCGATTTGCTTCCTTTAGAACTGATTGGGAACAGTTTTACAAAAATGGGGGAATCATCATTGCAGATCGTTATACAACGTCTAACATGGTGCACCAAATGGTAAAATACGATGATCCGAAGGAACGTACTGCATTTTTAGATTGGCTTGAAGATTTTGAGTTCCAAAAATTTGGCTTGCCTAAACCTGATGCGGTATGCCTTTTGGATATGCCCCTTGAAGTGAGCGAAGCCCTTATGGCGGAGCGCACTGGTAAAACAGGAGGCAATACTGGTGATATTCACGAAGGGAATCATGCATATTTAGTAGCCGTTCACGGTGCGTATGAAGAATTAGTAAAGCGTTATCAATGGCACCGCATACCTTGTGCGGATAAAGCTAAGTCTAGTCAGTATACGTTGCGTACTATTGAAGAAATTCATAATGATGTATATAGTGTAGTAGAAAATCTACTACCTTAGAAAAAGGCGACTCTTTTAAAAGTCGCCTTTTTCCTATATAATATTAATATTGAGCATGTATTGATAGGAGGCGCTATGACATATTTTGATTCTATAATTGGTCAAGATTCGATTAAGGCACACCTATCTGAACTTGTAAGTCGTAATGCATTACCTCATAGTCTCTTGTTTTATGGCGAATCTGGTCTTGGCAAGCTAGATATGGCCATAGGCCTAGCGTCTTTATTACTAGGGCGTCAAGTATTCTCTCAACCTAAGGGGAAATCTTATTTAGCAGAGGTTAAGGAAGCCCGTTTAGCAAATGGGGATACGGAAAAACGTATCGAAGCCGAAGGATTACCTATCTATATGGATAAGGGTGATGCCTTTTGGATTCGCCCTATGAAAACAACCTTAAAGGTAGAGCAGTGGTATTCATTATTACAAGATCATCTGTCTGTGGCGGGCAATGGGAACCGCGTTGTCATTGTGGAGGACTTTCACACAGCCAATGCAGTCATGGCAAATGCTATGCTAAAAACCATTGAGGAACCACCCGAACAGGTGTACTTCATCATTATTACGAACAAGATTAACACCGTATTGCCTACCATCATTTCTAGATGTATGGGAGTTGGTTTTAACAGTGTTGATGTAGATACGATTCGCACCGCTCTTGTAGCGCGTGGAATCACCGGTGATATAGAGCAGGCTTTGTTAGCTGGTCATGGTAATCCACAATTAGTGGAGAAACTGGCGACACAAGGTCGCATTGAAATGCTAGAGTTAGCCGTTAAGGTGATGGACATATTAGCTTTTGAAACGCGATGGTTTTCTATGATTTCCTTAGCTTGTGAAAGCTTATCTCGTGAAAGCCTAACGGAATTGATGCACTGGCTACGCCTTGTAAGTAGAGATATGATGGCTCTTAAAATGGGTGCTCAAGACACGCAATTACAAGTACCTATGTACAAGACTCAATTATTACGATTATTACCGCGCTGGTCCATGCAAGCATTGTCAGAGGTTATTACCGAAACATTGCAAGCAGAACGGGCTTTGCGCTTACATATAAAAACCGCTCTCGTGGTGGACGGTCTCTGTATCGCCCTTCATGATGCTCGGGAGGAGGATTAAATGCTAACCATAGTTGGCGTACGCTTTAAAAAGGCGGGAAAGATTTATTATTTTCAGCCTGAACAATTAGAACTATCTGTTGGGGATGGAGTTATCGTTGAAACAGCTCGTGGTGTAGAATACGGCACGGTTGTGATTGGACCTAAAGAGGTCTATGAAGATTCTGTTGTTGCCCCTGTGAAGCCTGTTATTAGACAGGCGACGTCTAAGGATTTGAAACAAATCGAGAAGAATAAAGAGCGCGAAGAAAAAGCCTTTGAAATTTGTCTCGAAAAAATTGAAAAACGCAAGTTACCGATGAAACTTATCAATGTGGAATACACATTTGATATGAATAAGATTATATTCTTCTTTACTGCAGATGGCCGTATTGACTTCCGTGAGCTCGTTAAAGATTTGGCAACTATATTTAGAACGCGCATCGAGTTACGCCAAGTAGGTGTCCGTGATGAGGCTAAAGTACTAAATGGTATCGGTGCTTGTGGTCGACCTTTGTGTTGTTCAAATTTCTTAGGTGACTTTACGCCTGTATCGATTCGCATGGCAAAGGATCAAAATTTGAGCTTAAATCCTACGAAGATTTCTGGTGTATGTGGTCGATTGATGTGTTGCCTTAACTACGAAGATGATTTATATAAAAAAGGTGGCGACCTATATGTGAAAAAGGAACGCCCTCAAGCTCCTCAAGAGGTAGCACCTCCTGGCATTGGTAAAGAGGTTGTTACCGACGAAGGTATTGGTAAAGTTTTAAAGGTAAATCATCATAAGCATACTGTAAAGGTACAGCTCGAAGCGGGCCGTACTATCGATTTGAAATGGTCCGAGGTGGCATTGCCTGATGAATGATCAAGAACGACTTGATGATTTAATTATAGATGGCTTACAGCTTTACCAGCGTTCTGATATGTTTCGCTTTTCCTTTGATGCTATAGCGCTTATACATTTTTGCCGATTTAATGGTCGTCATAGCTATGTTGATCTTGGAACGGGGACAGGGGTTATGCCGCTTATAGGCACGTCATTAGGGGCGGGGCATATAACGGGTATCGATATTAACGAAACTATCATCGATTTGGCTCAGCGTAGTGTTGAGCATAATAATAAACAAGATGTGGTAACGATGTTATGTGGCGATTATCGGCATATGTCATACCGTGACGTACAAGACAAGCCTTTTGATGGTGTTATTGTTAATCCGCCCTTTTATGATTGTGAAAGTGGAGCAAAGCCTACATCTGAAGAAAGAGCATTAGCCCTTCATGATGGTCATACATCTCTAAAAGAGGTTATAAAAGCCGTACAGGCCTTTATTAAGTGTAAAGGTCGTTTGTGGATGGTCTATAGTGCTAGCCGGTTACAATATGTGCTACATGAACTGGAAGCGTTACACTTTCAAGTAAAGCGAATTCGGTTTGTTCATGGTATGATGGATAAGCCGGCAAAATTAGTTTTGATTGAGGCTATGTACCAAGGTCAGGCTGGTCTTGTACTGGAGCAACCGCTTATCGTTTATGAAAAACCGAATGTGTACACGAAGGAGGTGTCCTCTTGGTATGAACGATAACAAATGGGGCACCTTATTTTTAGTGCCCACACCGATAGGTAATTTAGAAGATATGACGTATCGGGCAGTTCGTATCTTAGGTGAAGTAGATGCTATCGCTGCCGAAGATACGCGACATACGGGTATATTATTAAAATATTTTGACATTAAAAAGCCTTTGATTTCTTATCATGAACATAATAAGGAGAAGGGGACCTATATTATAGAGCTCTTATTAGAAGGACAGTCGGTAGCTTGTGTCAGTGATGCAGGCATGCCTGCCATTTCTGATCCAGGGGCAGATCTTGTAATAAAGGCTATTGAAGAAGGCATAACTGTAGTACCTTTGCCAGGTGCTAATGCAGCGTTAACAGCGCTTATTGCATCAGGTTTAGATACTAAATCCTTTACCTTTGCAGGGTTCTTACCTAAACGGGGTAAACATCGGGTTGAAGAATTACAACGCCTTTCACAAGTGACGAGCACCTTGCTGTTTTACGAAGCACCACATCGATTGCAAGAGGTGTTAGAAGATATGTATGAAGCCTTTGGCAATCGTTCCATTACGGTGGCAAGGGAATTGACGAAGAAGTTTGAAACCTTTGTACGCACCGATTTGGAAAGCCTTGTAAAGAATTTCGAACAGCTCACCTATAAAGGAGAATTCGTCCTCATTGTAGGCGGTGCTGATACAGTGGAGTCTGATACTAGTGAAGTGGTGGATGAACCAGTATCTTATGTAGATGCTGTGCAAGCCCTTGTAGATACAGGGGTACCTAAAAAAGAAGCTATTCGTCAGGTGGCAAAGCGTTTTAACGTTTCCCGCCGGGATGTATATAATATTGTAGAACGTTAAACCTTCCCATTCGAAGGTTAGAAGGAGGCTCATCATGGGAGACACAAAGAAAACGTATTATATTACGACACCTATTTATTATCCAAGTGCTAAGTTGCACATTGGTCATACATATTGTACATCTGTAGCAGATACGATTGCTCGTTTTAAGCGATTGGCTGGTTATGATGTACGTTTCTTGACCGGTTCTGATGAACATGGCCAAAAAATCCAACGTGCTGCAGAAGCACAAGGCATTACTCCTCTTGAATATACTACAAATATTGTAAATGGTTTTAAAGCATTGTGGGAAAAAATGCATATTTCCAATGACGATTTTATTCGGACTACCGATGAACGTCATGAAAAGGTTGTTCAAGCGTTATTTACAAAAGCTTATGAGAAGGGCGATATTTACAAAGCCGAATATGAAGGCTGGTATTGTACACCAGACGAAACTTTTTGGACAGAGCAGAAGCTAGGACCTAATCATACTTGTCCGGATTGCGGTCGCCCTGTAGAGCGTGTTAAAGAGGAAAGTTATTTCTTCAAACTCGGTAAATATACGGATCAATGGCTTAAGTTTATTGAAGAGAATCCTGACTTTATTCAGCCTGAATCTCGTCGTAATGAGATGATTCAATTTGTAAAGCAAGGTCTAGAAGACTTGGCGGTGTCTCGTACATCCTTTGATTGGGGAATCAAGGTTCCATTTGATCCTAAACATGTAGTCTATGTTTGGTTCGATGCATTAGTGAACTATATTAGTGCACTCGCTCCATTTGATGGTGATGGTGAACTATATAAAAAATACTGGCCTGCAGATCTCCATTTAGTAGGTAAGGAAATCGTACGTTTCCATACTATTATTTGGCCTATGATGCTCATGAGCCTTGAGTTGCCATTACCAAAAAAGGTATTTGGACACGGTTGGATGATTGTAGATGGTACAAAGATGAGTAAATCCTTGGGGAACGTAATCGATCCAATCCCATTGATTGATACATATGGTGCAGATTCTTTGCGTTATTACTTATTAAGCGAGATTACGTTAGGTAATGACGGCAACTTTACGTTACCTAACTTCGTTACAAAAATTAATGCAGATTTATCTAATGATTTAGGTAACTTATTAAACCGTACTATTGCGATGATTGAAAAATACCATGGTGGTGTGATTACAAAATGCGATGATATGGATGATTTGGATCGTGATGTATCTACATTAGCCGTTCAAACTGCAAAAGATTTTGAAGCGGCGATGGAAAATATGGAGCTTAATAAAGCTATCAAAACTGTATGGTCCTTTATTGGTCGCATGAATAAATACATTGATGAAACAATGCCTTGGGTATTGGCTAAATCTGAAGATGCTCATGATAAAGTGCGCTTGCAATCTGCTATGTATCACTTGGCAGAGGCATTGCGTATCATTGCCATCTTGGTAAGCCCTGTAATTCCTGTAGGCGCTCCAAAAATCTGGGAACAATTAGGGCTTACAGGTTTTGAAGCGGCTACGTTGGAAGATGCTAAAACTTGGGGATTATTGGCAACAGGTACTAAAGTTGTAAAAGGTGAGCCTATCTATCCACGTTTTGAAGTTCCTGAAATGGTAGATGTAGTTGTTACAGAAGAAGTTGAAGAAGCTGTAGATACATCTAATATTCCACCTTTAAAAGAAAATATTACCTATGATGACTTTGAGAAACTCGATCTTCGTGTAGCTAAAGTTATAAGCTGTGAAAAAGTGCCTAAGTCCAAGAAATTGTTGAAATTTGTATTGGATATCGGTATTGAAGAACGCACAGTATTAAGTGGTATTTCCCAATATTATGAACCGGAGGCTATGGTTGGTAAAAAGGTAATTTATTTGTCTAACTTGGCTCCTAAAAAGATGATGGGCATCGAGTCTTATGGTATGATTTTGTCCGCCTCTGATTGGGAAGAACATTTAGAGGTAACAAATATCGAATCATTACCGGCAGGAAGTGTGGTTAAATAATGAAACTTTTTGATACACATGCTCATGTGAATGATGAGCGCTTTGATAATGATCGTAATGAGATGTTACAAGTCTGCTTTGATACAGGTGTAGAATATATTATGATTCCTGGTGTCGACAGAGGTACTGTTGAGTCAGGTTTAGCTTTGGCTAAACAATATGATCGATTATATGCTGCTGTAGGGACTCATCCCCATGAATCAAAGGACTTTACAGAAGAAGACTACGCGTTTTATAAGGAAGAAGCTCTTAACAATGATAAGGTACGTGCTATTGGTGAAATTGGATTAGATTATTACTATGATTTTTCTGATCGTGAAACGCAAAAACGCGTATTTATTCGTCAGCTAGAGCTTGCTCGGGAGGTAGATTTGCCCATTATTATCCATGACCGTGATGCACATGGTGATATTATGAATATCTTGCGCAATGAGGGAAAGGATAATTGGGGTATTTTCCATTGCTATTCTGGTAGCTGGGAGATGGCAAAAGAGGCCATTAAAATGGGCTTTTATATTTCCTTTGCAGGGCCTGTAGTATTCCCTAAGTCTACAAATCTCAAGGAAGTGGCAAGACAAGTACCATTAGATCGAATCCTTATTGAAACGGATTCACCGTATTTGACACCACCACCATTTAGAGGCCGTCGTAATGATCCAAGTAAAACTCAGTTTGTGGCAGAAGAAATTGCAAGCCTTAAAGGACTCGATGTAGATGAGTTCTGCGAAATTACGTTCAATAATGGCAAACGAGTATTTGGTATCGAGTAAATGTAGAAACTAGTTCATAAGATTATTAGCGAATAAACTATTTGTTGGACTCTAATCACTAAGATTTTGCGTACAAAGTATTAGAAAACATGATAAAACTAAATTAGAATTATAAATCATAAAACGCGGTTCTCCCTTATCGGTGAGAATCGCGTTTTTCTATGGTATACTAAAGTATATTTAGACTGAACAGAAGTAAAATGAGGATAGCAACATGAAACGTATTGCATTTATAGATTTAGGATCGAACTCAGTTCGTTTTGTCATATATGAAATTTCTAAGACTGGTAGTTATCGACTGATATATCAAGAAAAAGAAAGTGTACGTCTCAGCGAGAATATGTGGGGAACTCACGAATTGACCGAAGAAGCCATGGAACGCTCCTTGCGTGCTCTAAAAGGTTTTGTACACATGGCTGATGCAATGGAGGCAAATACGATTAAAGCTGTTGCTACCGCAGCAGTACGTTTGGCTAAAAATGGGGATGCTTTTATTAAATCCGTAAAAGAACGAACAGGTTTGGATTTAGAACGTATTGCTGGTGAAGAAGAGGCTCGCCTGGGCTTTCTAGGCGTTATCAATACCATTGGACTTAAGGATTTTATTATTTTTGATTTAGGTGGTGCCAGTACCGAGATAACCCTTGTACGAAATCGTCATATTACAAAATCGGTGAGCTTGCCGATAGGGGCCCTTACCTTAACAGGTACTTATCAAAAGGGAGATGAATATACTCCTAAAGAACTTGATAAACTGACGAAAGTTGTGAAGAAAACGATTAAGGAACATACATGGCTTCGCAATGTGAAATTACCGCTCCTTGGTATCGGTGGCACTGCTCGTAATATTGCTAAAATGGATCAACGCAAGTTATCTTATCCTATTACAAAGCTACATAATTATGAAATTCCATATCATAGATTCCATGAAATTTTGGAAGAAGTAAAAGGCAAAACTCTAGAGGAACGCAAAAAGATTAGTGGTTTATCATCGGAGCGCGCTGATATCATTATTGCCGGCCTCACTATCGTAGAAGAATTATTTAACTACGTAAATACTAAAACACTCGTTGTTGGTGGTTGTGGTCTGCGTGAAGGCTTATTTTACGACTATTATGGAGAGCACTACTTAGGTGGTAACTCTATTATTGATGATATTTTAGTACATTCTGCAGAGAATGTCTTGTTAGGTATGACTAAACATGAGTTAGTTCATGCTAAATATATTACAGGTTTAGCTACTAAACTGTATGATGTATTAGAGCCACTTCATAGAGCTGATAAAAATACAAGACGTTGTTTGATTGCTGCTAGTTTATTACATGATATTGGTAAACGGATTAACTATTATAGTCATGCCCGCCATGGCTGCTATATGCTTGTCAATAGTAATTTATATGGGCTTTCTCATGTTGAACAAGCTTTTAGCGCGTTCCTTGTTATGAACTCTCATGGTTTGACACCAAAAGAGTATAAAAACTTCTTATACGGTAAATTATTAGATCAAGAGCAGCGTTTGTTGGGACAAAAAATATCTATTATTCTGGCCTTAGCTGAAGCTCTTGATGAAAGTCATGAACAATTTATTCGCCATTTATCCGTGAATCTAAAATATACTAGCGTACAATTAGTAGTAACCTATTTGAACGGTCGCGATATAAGTGTAACAAAAGCGGCTGTAGAGAAATTAGGAAAATCTTTCAAAAAAGAATTTAAGAAAACATTAGAAATAGAGTGGAAGGAAGCTCGTAAGGAGGCATAATGGCATTACCAAAAGCGTTACGATATGCAGTGCTACATGTAGGCTCCAGTAGCATGAGTATTACTATTTTAGAATACAAGGGCATCGATGATGTACGCGTTATAGATTATGCAGCTAGGGAGGTAACCTTTGGGGAAGAATTATTCCAAACCTCTCGTTTGAGTTTTGAAACAATTGAGGAAATTTGTCATATCTTAAAGGGATATAAACAATTAATGGCTGATTACGGTGTGAGTCGCTCTAGATTATATGGCACTACTGTAATACGTGAAGCCGCTAATCGTCGTAGTATTCTCGACCAAATTTATATTCAAACAGGTATGCGTGTTGAGGTTATCGACATGCCTAAAGAGGTGTATTACAAATATGCCTTACTATACTACAAGATGACTAATCAGTACCGCTTGACGGATCCTACAAAGGCAACATTATTTCTTGATATCACTTCTGGTGGTGTAGGTTTAACCGTTTGGCGTGGTGAAAGCTTATTATTCCAGCGCAATATGCATAGCGGATCTTTGCGTGTTATGGAATCTTTTAATCGCAACCAACGTTCCTCTACATCGTTTCCAATGGCTATTACCGAGTATTTACATCGCATGATAGGCCCATTGCGGGAAGAGCTTAAAACTTTCAATATTAATAGTGTCATTTTATCAGGCGATGAAGCTCAATATATGGCGCGCCTCATGGGAGATGGCAGTAATAAGGATGATATTATTACCATTGAACCAGAACGTTTTAAGGGGTTCATCAAATCCTTTGATGGTGTAACGGCCACTAAGTTGATCAATCGATATAGACTACCTGAATATAAGGCCAATATTTTGATGCCTACTATGATTTTATTTAATGAAATTATAACGGCTATAGAGCCTAAATCGTTGATTTTTAGTAGCTTCTCCTTCTCGCAAGGAATAAGCTGGTTTTATGGAGTTGAGGCGGAAAATAATCCTTTTATGTATCAATTGCGTGAGCAAAATGCTCAATTAGCTCGTGCTGTTGCCGCTAGATATCATACTGACAGCATTCATGATGCTGAGGTAGAAAGATTCAGCTCTTTATTCTGTAAAACATTACGCCATAAAGGTTTACCGGAGCGGTGGGGTTATTTATGCCGCATTGCAGCTATATTATGTTCTGTAGGCAAGTTTGTTAATTTACGAAACCATGGAGAGCATGCGTATCATATTGTGATGGGCACAGATATTTTTGGGCTTTCAGAAGAAGAAAAACAAGTGGTAGCAAATGTTGTGTTTTATCATTATAAGGGAACTCCGTCTGATGATGATACATATTTTAATTCCTTGACGGAATTACAAAAGATTCAAGTTACAAAGTTAGTAGCTATCATTCGTGTGGCTTGTGCGCTTGATGCAGGTAGCAATCAAAAAATATCGGATATTACCTTAGAAGAACGGGATAATGTATTGTATGTATTCTGCCGCACTAATGAAGACATTTCTCTAGAATGGTGGACATTTAGTCGCGATTCCGAGTATTTTACAGAAGTATTTGGTATGGAACTCATGCTTGTAAGAGGAGGTGACCGCCATGTTCAGTAATGCTAAATATTATTTTAATCGTGAATTATCTTGGCTAAAATTTAATCAGCGTGTACTATTAGAGTCCATAGATCCAAATACTCCGCTGTTGGAGCGGTTGCGTTTTATTGCTATTGCTAGTTCTAATTTAGATGAGTTCTTTATGATTCGCGTGGCTGGTTTACGTCATCAAGTTGTGAATGGCATTGTTAAATATGATGCGGCTCATATGGATGCAAAGGCACAATTAAAGGCGATAGATGAATCTGTACAACGCCTTGTTGCTATGCAAAGTATGTATTTAAATAATGTTTTGACTGAACTAGAAAGTTATGGTTTTTTCTTTACACATCCTGATGAGCTAGACGTAAAAACAAAAGCTTGGTTACGCCATTATTTCGAAGAACATATCTACCCCGTAGTAACACCGTTGGCTGTTGATTCGGGGCATCCATTCCCATTTTTAACGAATCATACTATTAATGCAATTGTACGTATCTTTCAAATACAAGATGATGGGACTAAGGATTACAAGATTGCTATCTTGCCAATACCATCTGTATTAGATCGAATCATTGAAGTTCCGAGCCGAGGTAATAAGGAACATCGATTTGTTTATCTAGAAGATGTCATTACTTATTATGCAAATCAATTCTTCCAAGGTTACGGCATTGAAGATTATATGGTTTTCCGTATTACTCGTGATGCAGACCTTGAAATAGATGAGGAAGAAGCAACAGATTTGCTATCTGAAGTAGAGGCATCCTTGCGGCGTCGCCGTCGTGGTGATGCGGTACGTCTTGAGGTTTGTGGAGAGATAAAGGATCACTTATTAGACTTTGTCCTTACAAGTGTAGAATTAGAGCAAAAGGACGTATATCGTATTGATGGACATTTAGATTGCCGTATGTATTTTGATTTCTGTAATTATCCAGGTTATGATAAGCTCCGATATGAACCGTTTGATCCTAAGATTCCTAGTGAATTAGTTGATTATGAAGGTGATAGCTTATTTTCTATTATTGGGAAGCAAGATCTTTTTGTTCATCATCCCTTTGAATCTTTTGCAGTGGTTGAGCAATTTATTGCACAAGCAGCTATAGATCCTGATGTATTGGCTATTAAACAAACATTATATCGCGTTAGTGGGGATTCTCCGATTATTGCGTCCTTAATAAAAGCGGCAGATAATGGGAAACAAGTAACCGTCCTTATGGAGGTTAAGGCGCGGTTTGATGAAGAAAACAATATTCATATGGCTCGTCGACTCGAAAAAGCGGGATGTCATGTTATTTATGGTTTAAAAGGTCTTAAGACACACTCTAAAATTACTATGGTGGTACGCCGGGAAACCGATGGTATTAGGCGGTATGTCCATCTAGCAACGGGAAACTATAATGGTAAAACAGCTCGCATGTATACTGATTGTGGTATATTTACTTGTAATGATGAGTATGGTGATGATGCGTCACGTTTCTTTAACTTGATTTCTGGATATTCTGACCCACCGATTTGGAATAAGTTTATTGTAGCGCCTTTAAATTTACGTGAAAAAATTATGGAACTTATTGACCGTGAAATCGAGTTTGCTAAGAATGGGGAAGAAGCCTATATCATTGGTAAGATGAATTCTCTGCTCGATAAAAAGGTCATTGCTAAGTTGTATGAAGCTTCTTCTGCTGGAGTTCGTATCGATCTTATCGTGCGTGGTATTTGTACGCTTCGTCCTGGCATTGCCGGTGTTAGTGATAATATCACAGTACGCTCTATTGTGGGGCGTTTTCTTGAACATCATCGTTTGTTCTACTTCCGTAATGGAGGGAATGAAAGTCTGTACCTATCTAGTGCAGATTGGATGCCTCGAAATTTGAATGAACGTGTAGAGCTTATGATTCCTATTGAAGATAAACGCCATAAAGAACGGGTAAAAAGTATTTTAGATTTATACTTAGATGATACATTAAAAGCTCATTTCATGAGAGCAGATGGTTCGTATCATAAAATCAATGATCGAGAAAATCCTATATCTGCTCAAGAGGAGCTAATGAAAGCTGCTATTGAGAATGAACACAAGGAGTCGATGACCGTCATTGAACGCTTGCAACCGATGTTAAAAATGAATAAATGATGAAGAATGACTATTCTGCGAACCTCTTCACGATGCTCTACTTTTTGTCCTATTTTAGGATTAAAGGAAAGGTGATTAGTCATTTCCCTTATTTTCTCTTCTATTTTTGAGCTATATGTATCAGATTGGTTTTTATCTATCCAAAAAGATAAAATATGAAATAGTTGCTTTTTAGCTTTGGGTAACCATACTATTGTTAATTTGTCCATTTGGTAGCTGTTTTTTGAATGAACTCTCTTGCATCTTGCAGGACTGCTTCATTGCTTATAAAAATACCCTTTTTCTCCTCTTCTAAGGCTTCATCAATCATATTTAAAACCTCCAGAGAAACTTGTATACTATCTTTTGTGTTAGTAATGATTTCAAAATTCAAATTTTCTAATGCTAATTTAGCCTTATCCAAAGAAACGCCTTTGGGAGGTCGGATAGTAAGTGTTTCCATACGTATAATTTTTATTTTTGGGCAAAAGTACGATTTTTTTTATAAAAAATACCTCTTTTAGCGAGGAAAAAAGGGACTTTTTTTAGCTTATTTCTTAAAATTAATTTAAAATCACGTAATCTATAAAGTCCTTTATAGGTCATTATAAATCTTAAAAGTGTTAAAGTTTGGACTTTTCAGTCCTTTATAGTCCATTATAGTCCACGCCCAAAACGTTCCTATTGTTTTCCCTTAAAAGCCCCCTTAACTTTGCAACAAAGAAATTTAAACAAGAACCCTTGCAAGAAAAAACATCTTCAAAATCTCGAATGGAAATTAGAATTTCTTCTATTCAAAAAGAGAAATGGAAAAAAATATGTGCTGAAC
>ERZ773077.841-NODE-841-length-22248-cov-20.596585_pt1 | contig 22248 bp, 13 predicted proteins | sample MGYA00580612_ERZ773077 | MGnify/ENA primary metagenome ERZ773077 (study PRJEB29015, sample SAMEA2737971) | human oral metagenome | biome: human oral; feature: human-associated habitat; material: dental | place: China | collected 2021 ...
ATACCCCACCATTTTCCTTTTCAAAATAGAGAAAACGAGAATCTTTAGAAACATACTCTCTACAAATATCCGCTGAATGATCAGGTGAACCATCATTTATTAATAAACACTCGAAATTTTGATATGTTTGAGCAACAATACTATCCAAGCATTGTCTCAAATAATTTTCTACATTGTAAATGGGTACGATAATACTAACTAATTCTTAATTCATATTATTATATTTTCTATCCCTCTAATAAAAACAGTGTTTCATTAAACCATCGTATATTTTCATCTGTATCATAGTCGACTAATTCTTTTACTATTTGATCTCGTCCTTTTATAAGAGATATACACCTATTTTTGTACTTTGATATATCAAATCCTTTAACAGAAAGAAAGGTAAGAAAATTAAGATATTGCTGTAAATCACTACGAAATTTTTCTAAGCTAAAATGTCCTGAATGATCACTCACACGATAAATATAACTATCTCGATTAATATAGACAATTTTAGCAGAAATAAGGTATAATTTAAACCAAAATTCCATATCTTCTCCTAAAGTAGTCAGTTCATTAAATCGAATTTTGTTCAAACTAGTTTTATTTACTAATTTCCCACTTACAAAACGATACGAAAAATCAAATGAATCCAAATCAACCAATTCATCAATTAGTTCTATGTTCGTAAAGACTTTCCTATCGTATTTAGTCTGAAAGGAATGAAAATACCAGCAGTTATCTGAAATATTAAATTTTTTGTAGGTAGATACCGCTATATCTGCTTGTTCTTCTAAAATAGCACTATAAAGAACTTCTAAATAATCGGAATCCACCCAATCATCTGAATCAACAAAAGTAATATAAGGCCCCTCTGAACGTTCAATTCCTAGATTACGTGCTGATGACACACCACCATTTTCCTTTTCAAAATAACGAAAACGTGTATCTTTGGCAACATATTCTCTACAAATATCAGCAGAATTATCTGATGAACCATCATTTATTAATAGGCACTCAAAATTTTGATAAGTTTGGTTAAGAATGCTGTCCAGACATTGTCTAATATACTCCTCTGTATTATAAACTGGTACTATAATACTTACTAATTCATTCCCCATAAACTTATTCTCCTAAGAATTGTCTAATAGCCTCTACCATTTTGTTTGGTTCTGTTGAAGAAAATACATTAGTTTGATTGTCTATATCATGGCTAGTATTTTTAAAGGCAAAAATTGGTTTAGATAGTTGTTGAACAACAGATACAATATTATCCACTTCTTGATAATAATTAATATCTAAATAAAAATCTAAATTATCCAACATTTTTCGATAATCAAATGGAGAAAAACAAGGATATATCGTAACATTACTATATCTTAATAAAGCAACAACATTGGACGCAAAATAAGTATGTGCTAGTATAGAAAAATGTACCTCTGGTAAATTTTCTATCAAATATTCCACATGCTCCATCTCACAACTTGCGGTCAAAATTGCTGTATGAGCTTTAGGACTATATACTAGTTCTTTAAAACTACGATTAATTATATCTTTTCTCAATAAAATATCAGACCATTCTAACAGGTTATAAAACCACCAGACTTCTCTAAAGCGATTATTGGCTATCATTTCCCAAGGTTTTACCCCAGTATAATGTATAACATAAGGTAAATCTTCATTTTTAAACTCAGAAATCTCATACCATCTCTGATTTCCTTCTAGATGTGCGATACTATCCATCCCAACCATAAAATTAAAAGTTCGATCTAATTTTTTCCATCGATTATGGAATAACATATTTAAAATCCCTTGATCCCCATATGCTGTCTCATGGTATTGATTGGTTAATTCTAACAATTTCGTACAAGCATCTTCATCTCTCCAACTATCTACATCAACTAACAACACTCCAGCATTGAAATTGGTAGAAGGAGCATCTCCAAAAGAATCTTCTACTGCTGCCAAGGGATAACCTTCTAAATCTATATCAAATAAATAGTCCAAATTCCCTGTAACGATGATATCCGAATCTAAATATAAAGCACGACTTTCTTTTACAAAATTAGGTATAAAATAACGAAAGAAAGTGGCATAACTTAAATTCTTTAACGGTAAATGAAATTTTTTAAGAACATGATCTACAATCTTTACATTAACGATTTCAGATTGTATAGTCTTCAATCGCTTATTCATCATCAAAAACCACTCAGATGAGATATCATCATTAAAGACATAAAATTTTAAGCAATCATTGTGACAACAAATAGATTTAATTACAGTTTCTAATTTATCTACATATTTATTATCTGCATTAAAAACTATGGATTTTTTACTCATTAACATAATTCCCTTACAACATATTTCGTATCAAACAGCTATAACATACAACCATTTCAACTAAAAAGATAAATAATCACATGCTATATATTCAACATCCTTAGGTCTATTTACATTTTATAAAGTACTCTGATATTTGAACAACTTTCATATAAAATGGACGGAGAAGCTTTATAAAAGATAATCCAACTGTTCAATCTGATCACTTACAGTTAAAATTAGTGCATCGCCTCGCACAGTATTTTTCCTCATCTATTTAACTCTCTTATTCTATCTATCATTTCTGAAACTTGATCAATCTGATATATCTCTTGATTCGCTTCATACGATTTTGTATTTTCAAAGGCTAAAATTGGTTTATTTTGGGAAATAAATTGCTCTAATATCTCTACTTCCTTCTCACCATAGTTGATATCTAAAAGTACTTGACTCGTCTCTACCAATTCTCTATCCAATTCCTCTAAAGATACTGTTCCAGAATAGACAGTGACATTTGGATACACAACAAATCTAGAAATATTCTCACTAACGATTACTCTTGCTGCAATCTTAAATTGCACTTCTGGTAAAGCCACTATTAGTGTTTCCAACTGCTCAATTTGATCTGAAGCTGTATAAATCAAACAAGAAAACGGAAATTTAACAGGATAAAGATGCAATTTTTTAAGAGAATGTAAATGATGATTTTTCCCTAACTCTGTCCATTCCATATCATGGTAATACCACCAAACATCACGATAGGTTTGTCCAGCATGTACCTGCCAAGGCTTTCTCTCTGATAAATAATGGATGATCCCTGGATATTCTTGACCATTTGGAAAACGATAGTTTGCGAAACGTTCATGAATGACAATATGATTATTATCAAAATCTAGTTCTAGCCATTTATTTTCAAAAAGCATATTTAAAATACTTTGATCAGCCTGATCCACTTTATCATGCCATTCATTGGTTAAATCAATCAACTTTTGAGTTATATTCTCTTGCTTCCAAAGAGCATTATTAATCAAGAGAACACCTGCATTAAAGATTTCTCGACCAAAATAGGCTCTACCTCCAAAATCTCGAATAGCAGCCAAAGGATAGTCCTGTAAATCTGTAGCAAACAAGTCATCTAGATTTTTCGTTACCACTAAATCGCAGTCCAAATAAAGAGCCTTATCTTCTTTCACAAAATCAGCCACAAAATAGCGCAGAAAAACAGTGTAACTGATATCTGTTTTGTAACGTGAAATTTGCTCAGAAGTTACCCGACAATTGATAATTTCTGAATCAAACTTTTCCAAGCGCTTATTTAATTGTTTCAACCATTCATTAGGAAAATCACTATTAATCAGATAAAACCGAATCGAACGATTATGATAACAAATAGACTTAATTGTAGTTATCACCTGCTCTACATAAGCATAATTTGCTGCGAGGACAATGGCTTTCTTTTCCTTTTGCTCCTGTATTGATAACTGATTCAAAAGAGTTCTTTTCATTTCAAACTCTTTATACGTTGCTGTGTCAGATAAACCACTAGCCTGACCGTTTGCGAGACTGACTTCCAACATCTGACGATAAACTGCCAAGTGTTTGTCAAGAGGATAACCCATATTAGCTAGTAGCGTTATACGCTCAGACATAGCATCAACCAAGGCATGCATCCACTTTTCTGTCCAAGTGTTTGTAATACTTCCACTTCTCTGGCGATATGCGTACAAACCTTTATTTAAATAAACTACTTTATTTACAGATAAGTACATTTTTTGATTAAAATAACCATCTTCGCCGAGTTTACCTTTATCAAACCGGAGATAATCAAACAATTTCGCTTTATAGAGTTTGCCCCAAGCAGATATCAAAGCAAAACTCTTCATTTCTTGAGGTTCATATAAGTTTTCAAAAATAGAAATATTGTCATATACTTTCTCATAGTAGGAATCCCCATATATATGGAAATAATATGTTTCCTCATCTTCATTGTAAGAATAATAATTTCCAACAGAAATATCTGCCTGATACTCAATTATTTTTTTGTAAAGGATTTCTACGTAATCTAATTCAACCCAATCATCAGAATCAATGAAAGTTACATAGGAACCAGTCATCTTGTCCAGACCTACATTTCTCGCATCTGATAAACCACCATTCTCTTTTTCAATATAGACAATTCGATTATCTTTTTGTGCATACTCTTGACAAATTTCACCCGAATTATCTGTAGAACCATCATTGATTACAATTATCTCAAGATTTTTATAAGTTTGATTAATTAAACTATCCAAACATTTTTCTAGGTAATTTTCAACATTATAAACTGGTACAATTACCGTAATTTTTTCAGTCATGTAATCGTTCTCCTTTCTTACTATTATAACATTTTTTATGCTATTTTTCTGTATCTCTTAACCTTTAAAACGCAAAAAATCCCCTGGATGATTTTTCATCCAAGGGATTCTTCATAAATCGAAATAATAATACTTTCTATGTATTTTTAATCCGATTACTCTTCATCATCACGTTTACGGCGTTTTGCAAACAGACCTAAACCAGTCACAGCTGCCAAAGCTCCAAGGAGTACAGATGATTTGGAAGCTTCTGTACCTGTATTTGGCAATTCTTTTTGAGATTTACCTGTTGATTCAGAAGTATTTCCAACTTGTGAGTTCGAATGGTTTGCTGAATTTGAAACAGAAATCGAAGTACTTGTCGATGCTGAATTTGAAACTGATGTGCTCACTGAGGCTGAAACTGACGCTGAGGCTACTGCGCTAGTTGATGCCGAAGCACTTGCTACCGCACTTGTCGATGCTGAAGCTGAAGCTACTGCACTTGTTGACGCTGAAGCTGAAGCTACCGCACTTGTTGACGCTGAAGCTGAGGCCACTGCACTAGTAGATGCTGAAGCTGAGGCCACCGCACTTGTCGATGCTGAAGCTGAAGCCACTGCACTTGTTGACGCTGAAGCTGAAGCTACTGCGCTAGTTGACGCTGAGGCACTTGCTACCGCGCTCGTTGAAGCCGATGCACTTGCTACCGCGCTCGTTGATGCTGATGCTGAAGCCACCGCACTTGTTGATGCTGAAGCTGAAGCCACTGCACTAGTTGATGCTGAAGCACTTGCTACCGCGCTTGTTGACGCTGAAGCTGAGGCTACCGCACTAGTTGAAGCCGATGCACTTGCTACCGCGCTCGTTGATGCTGAAGCTGAAGCTACTGCACTTGTCGATGCTGAGGCGCTTGCTACTGCACTAGTTGACGCTGAAGCTGAAGCTACTGCGCTTGTTGATGCTGAAGCTGAAGCTACCGCGCTTGTTGACGCTGAAGCTGAGGCTACCGCACTTGTCGATGCTGAGGCGCTTGCTACCGCACTTGTCGATGCTGAAGCTGAGGCGACTGCACTTGTTGATGCTGAAGCTGAGGCGACTGCGCTAGTCGATGCTGAGGCTGAAGCCACTGCGCTAGTCGATGCTGAAGCACTTGCTACTGCACTTGTTGACGCTGAAGCTGAAGCTACTGCACTTGTCGATGCTGAGGCACTTGCTACTGCACTTGTTGATGCTGAGGCACTTGCTACCGCACTTGTTGACGCTGAAGCTGAAGCTACTGCGCTAGTAGATGCTGAAGCTGAAGCTACCGCGCTGGTTGACGCTGAAGCTGAAGCTACCGCACTTGTTGACGCTGAAGCTGAGGCTACTGCACTTGTTGATGCTGAAGCTGAGGCTACCGCACTCGTTGACGCTGAAGCACTTGCTACCGCGCTTGTTGACGCTGATGCTGATGCCACCGCACTGGTTGACGCTGATGCTGAAGCTACTGCACTTGTTGAGGCTGAAGCTGAAGCCACTGCACTTGTTGAGGCTGAAGCTGAGGCTACCGCACTCGTTGACGCTGAAGCTGAAGCTACCGCACTAGTAGATGCTGAAGCACTTGCTACCGCGCTGGTTGATGCTGACGCTGAGGCTACTGCGCTAGTTGATGCTGAAGCACTTGCTACCGCACTTGTCGATGCTGAAGCTGAAGCTACTGCACTAGTTGACGCTGATGCTGAGGCTACTGCACTCGTTGACGCTGAAGCTGAGGCTACTGCACTCGTTGACGCTGAAGCTGAAGCTACTGCACTGGTTGACGCTGAAGCTGAAGCCACTGCGCTAGTCGATGCTGAAGCTGAGGCTACCGCACTTGTTGAAGCCGATGCTGAGGCACTTTGACTTGCACTTGTCGACGCAGACACTGATGCACGGTAATCAGAGTCAGATATATCTGGCGTTACCGTATTCACCGTTCCATCTTTATAAGTGATGGTCACCGTTCCATTTTCTGCAATAGAATAACTACTGATACGATTTGCAGTCTCTGGATTTGCTGTTTTCACAGCTGCCAAGATTTCATCTTTCTCACGCTGATCCAGAGCGTTTGGATGTTTAACTTGGAAGACTCTTGACGGCTTCACACCAGGGAATCTTACATTCAATTTACCTTGAGCAACTACTACTGTCGGAGTGCGTGCTTCGTTATCAGACAAGTCTACAACTTTGGTTCCGAGATTCCATTTATTTTTATCATCATATTTCTGATTAGCATTATAAGAAGCTGTATACTCTAAAGTAGCAGGAGCATTCGTTGGTGTATTCTTAAATCCTGGCGCATCATCATTCGAAGAATATCCTTTTTGGAATATTCTATCTTTATCTGAAATACCATCATAAAGTTTCAAATCTCTAAGTTTGCCACTATTATCTGAACCCTTCAAGACAACTTTAACTTCATCTCCGGCAAAAATCTCGTATCCACTCGTGCCAGGACGGACATTATTTTTCGGAGAAAGCTTTTCCCATTTTTTAGTCTTATCATTCTTGACATAGATTTCAAATTCAGGATTTGGAGCTACATTTTCTTTAGTAATGGTCTTAGTAGTTGTGGCAGAAGTAAGGGTCTCTGTTCCTCCAGCAGGAGTCCTTACAACTTTCTCTTGTTTAACCGTTACATTTCCTGTAGGTAAGAGTCCATTATTGCCGTCGTATGCTTTTTTCAGATCAGCAGGTTCAAAGGTAACGCTTGATTCGTTGTCCTTCGCTTTTTTCTCGAACGTATAGCCTGCTAAAGTCAAGGTTACAAGAGCTCCAGGTGTCACATTCGTTACAACAATCGAACGATTTGGCAAACCACCTTTTTCATTCACTGAATCAGCTGCAATTTCAGGGGCTTGTGGCTTTACTTTCACAGTAACGGGGACATTCTGTTTAACTCTGACCCCTGTTGAATCTGCAGGTAGTTCTACTTCTACTTCCTTAGTAAAGGTTCCTACCTCAGTGAGTGACGGTGCACCATTGACCCATTTGTAATTAGTGTTTGCTGCATTAAACTCTGGGCTTCCAGATACTTTTGTAACCGCTTCTTTAGGATTTGCCACTGCTTGTTTATAAGCTGGATCATCTGTTTTATTCTGTGTGAAAGTATAAGAACGATTTGATTCAAACTTATAGACATCATGGACAACATTAACTGTATGACTTAATTTATTAGAGTCATTTTCCCCCATACGACCTACCGGATAGGTAAAGGTCACTTGGTAGGTATTTCTTCCTGTCTCATTTGTATTGATAGGCGAGCTAGAAACTACTTGACCATCTTTACTCCAAGCTTGGCTTGCACCACTTGGATATCCAGCCGTTCCCTCTTTATCAACATAATTATGCCAAACTGTTCCCTTATGAGGAGCTGTTCCTTGAATATCATTTACTGGACCTTTAGGCTTAATTGTCGCTAGAACTTCATAATCTACAGTAACATCTTCGCTTCCGCCATTAGGATATTCGATGTGGGCAACTGCTTGTTTAGACCCTGTCTCAGCAGTATTAATTTCTGACCCTGGTTTCCAAGTAATTCTTGTTCCATTTGGGAATGCTTTACCGTTAGCACGTTGGATAAAGTTACTCGCATCTCCCAAGTCGCTCGCCTGTTCTCCAATATAGGTATAGACTTTCGGTACTTTAGCAATTGGATCGTATTTTTCCAAGGCAGCATTGATAGTACTTGTGGTACCATCACGATAGGTAACAGTTATCGTACCATTTGTTGAGACTTCAATTTTTGCTCTAGTACCTGGGAAGGTTAAAACGGTACCATTTGCATCTGAAGTCACATTTGGCTGGACTCCTGTCTTAGCGAGATCTTGATTAGATAGTAAATCACGTTTATTGGCTGCATTATTAATGAAGTTATTATAAACTTCTCCAATTTCTTGCGGCGTTAAATGCTCCAAGTCCTTAACTTGAACAACATCTCCACTCTGAACATCATGACGCTCGTTGAATCCTTTGATGGTGTAGGTAACAGTTGCTTCAGATGATTTATTACCCCAATCAACTGCTCCAATAAGATAGGTATAGGTTTTTCCTACTGTAGCAGATGCATCACCGTTACCTACAGTTCCATGTATATGACTGCCAATATTTTCATATTCCCGAGGCTGATTGAGAAATGGATTTTTATTTCTTGGATCATTAGGATTATAGTTTGGATTCAGTCTATTTATCGCTTGTCCCATCAGAGGACCATCATAAGTAACGCCAGGAATAGGGTCTCCACCTCTTGATCCATATGAATGAATTCTAGTTCCATTTTTTAGTATAGAAACTTCGAGATCAATACTATCATCATTATAGACATCGAAATGAGTACCTTTTTTTATTTCAATATTTGGACCTGATTTACTTACAGAAGGTTTTGGCGTCGGTTTTGATGCAGTATACCCTGTTGGAACACTTGCCGATAGAACCCTAGAAGCATTCCCTTGAGTATTTTGCCCGATAGGTGCCGAGCTAACCTGAACCTGCATATTAGCAGTACCATTCGATACATTGTTATCGTATTTAACTTTGACTACAATCGTACCGTTTAAGTTTCTATTTTGTCCATGTCTGTAATTATAAACAATTTCGGAACCCTGAGTAAAGGTTTTGTCCATAGAGTAGCCGTTAAATGTTGCACTTTGGACATGGCCTCCTCGGCCGACATCTATTTTAACACCTACATTGCTCAAAGCACTATTAGCCTGAACATTTATCGTAAATGTTGCAATGCCAGTCGCCTTATCAAAGCTACCTACAGGCTCACTAACTGTCATGCGACTATCGCCCTGCTGAGGAGCCCAACTTGCTCTTAGAGAAGCATCGCGTAACATAGTTTGGCCATTACGGGCATCACGCGCTCCTGATTGCGCTCTTAAAACAGCATTGACAATAGAATTACGAGCCAAGGTAGCTTTTTTCACCACCTCTGTCCAGTCACTCGTTGGATCTGCTAAAGCTTTTTCAATAGCTGTCACTGCTGCATTTACCTTAGTAATTGCAGAATCAGTATTTGGTAAACCAGCAGCCTTCGCTAAGTATTCACCCATTTCAGCTGAAAGCTTGGTTAACTTCTTACGATTTTCTTCATTTTTCTTTACAGAGGCTTCTACAGATGACAAGGTTGCAGCTGTCGCTCCCACTAAACTTGTTGTATCTGAATTTGTTTTAACAGTGTTTGACTCAATAGTAGCAGGCTTCAAAATTGATGAATCAATCTTGTCAACCTTTGATTCACTTTGAGTCGATGCTTTCTTCTCATCTTGAATTTCAGATACAGTTTTTTCTGAAGAAGCTCCTACAGATGTTGACACGCTACTTGTTTGGCTAGCAGATTGACTCAAACTAGTTGACATACTTGCAGAATCTGAAGCACTAGCGCTGGCTGAAGATGATGTGCTAGCTGAGGCACTAACTGACGTACTAGCGGAAGCACTTGCTGAGGTGCTGGCTGAAGTACTAGCCGAGGTGCTAGTAGAAGCTGATTCTGAAATCGAAGCGCTTTCGCTTATAGAAGTAGACAAGCTAGCAGAATTTTCCGAGTTACTTAGAGATGTCGTACCCAAAACTACTGTATCATTTGTAACCAAAAGATCTGGATTTTCCAGCGTTTTTTCCACGGCTACTGTTTCATTTGCAAACACTTTTGTTTGAGTAGCAACACTACCACCTAAAACAGCCCCTGTGGCAGCAAGCCCCTTGATAATATCCAAACCTGAAATAGAAGGATTTACTTTATCCTCTACTACTTCAGTCATGACTTGCGTCGTATCTACACCACCACGCAAGACCTTGAACAAACCAAAAAGAGAGGTTGAAGCGCGCAACCAATGTTTTCCTGATTTGATTAACTTATACCGCGTCACTCGATCGGTTTCTCTGTACTCACCTTTTTGACGTCTAAAAAACATGTTTTACCCTTTCCCTACATACCAAAAGTGGACAATCCACCCTATTTTAATCATACCTTTAAAGTATACTTTAAATGCAAACGCTTGTCAAGAAATTTGATATATTTTTATATAATATTACCATTCAAATATTTTGAAATATCGAACCATTTATAAGTTCTCTAACAACATCTAATACCTTTGTATAAAAAGCCTCAAATAACTTTTTAAAATATATATAGCTAAATTTATTTTAGTAGTAAAAAGTATATAACGTTCGGATTTTTAACATATTATATAAACAAAATATAAAAACTTGACTATTCATGTTTCATTGATAAATTCATAATGTAATGCAAAAAATACTATCGAAGTACATCTTGTGACAATAGATTTTCATAAAAAATTGCTTCGAATCAACTCGATTCTCCCTGTAACTCCTATCAAAAATGCCCACAATTAGATTATAATCATGGGCATTCTATTGATGTTTTTTCTAGTTAGCTAGGCCATTATCTCCCCGTCACGACAGAAAAGCCCACGAATCGATACCATTCGTGGATTTTTCCTAGTGAAGCGTTTAGGTAGACCGCCATAGCGGTTACCGTCAAATGACAGCAACTTTATGTTGCTAGTCATTTGTAACGATTTACATCTTCTCTTCCAACTCTACATCTGGATACTTATCCGCAAACCAACGGAGGGCAAAGTCATTTTCAAAGAGGAAGACTGGTTGGTCAAAACGGTCTTTGGCCAAGATATTGCGACTTGATGACATGCGTTCATCCAAGTCCTCAGGCTTGATCCAACGAACGGTCTTTTTACCCATCGGGCTCATAACCACTTCTGCATTGTACTCGCCTTCCATGCGGTGTTTAAAGACTTCAAACTGGAGTTGACCAACAGCACCCAGCATATACTCGCCTGTTTGGTAATTCTTATAAAGCTGAATGGCTCCTTCTTGCACCAATTGCTCAATTCCCTTGTGGAAGGATTTTTGCTTCATGACATTCTTAGCGGAAACTTTCATGAAAATTTCAGGTGTAAAAGTTGGCAGTGGTTCAAATTCAAACTTGTTTTTGCCAACAGTCAATGTATCCCCAACCTGATAAGTACCTGTATCATAAACCCCGATGATATCACCCGCCACGGCATTGGTCACATTCTCACGACTTTCCGCCATAAACTGGGTAACATTAGACAATTTAGCCCCCTTACCAGTACGAGGCAGATTGACACTCATCCCGCGCTCAAACTCACCCGAAACGATACGAACAAAAGCAATACGGTCACGGTGTCGAGGGTCCATGTTGGCTTGGATTTTAAAGACAAATCCTGAGAAATCCTTGTCATAAGGATCGACAATTTCGCCATCTGTTTTTTTGTGCCCGTGTGGTTCTGGAGCAAACTTGAGGAAAGTCTCAAGGAAGGTCTGTACACCAAAGTTAGTCAAGGCTGAGCCAAAGAAGACTGGAGTCAAATCACCTGCAAGAATAGCTTCCTCTGAGAACTCATTCCCTGCTTCATTTAGAAGCTCGATATCATCCTTGACTTGCTCATAGAAAGGATTGCTAGCAAAAAGTTTGTCCCCATCTTCCAGACTAGCAAAACGCTCATCACCTTTATAGAGCTCCAAGCGTTGGTTATAGAGGTCATACAAGCCCTCAAAGGCTTTCCCCATCCCGATTGGCCAGTTCATCGGATAGCTAGCAATGCCTAGGACTTCTTCCAACTCCTGCAAGAGGTCCAGTGGCTCACGACCGTCACGGTCCAGCTTGTTCATAAAGGTAAAGACTGGAATGCCACGGTGCTTGACAACTTCAAACAATTTTTTGGTTTGGGCCTCAATACCCTTGGCAGAGTCCACGACCATGACCGCAGCATCCACCGCCATCAAGGTCCGATAGGTATCTTCTGAGAAGTCCTCGTGCCCTGGTGTGTCTAGGATATTCACGCGTTTACCATCGTAGTCAAATTGCATCACAGATGAAGTCACCGAAATCCCACGTTGTTTCTCGATATCCATCCAGTCAGACTTGGCAAAAGTCCCTGTTTTCTTTCCTTTTACGGTACCAGCCTCACGAATCTCGCCCCCAAAGTAGAGCAACTGCTCAGTAATGGTCGTTTTCCCCGCGTCCGGGTGGGAGATAATGGCAAAGGTGCGTCGTTTCTTAATTTCTTCTTGTAAAGTCATCTTCTTCTCTTTCTTTTCTTTTTGGATAATGGTGAATGTCAGTATTTTTTTATTTTACATTGGAATATTCTAATCCTTTCAACCTACCTATTATAGCGGATTTAGCGCTTTTTTTCAATTATATAAGAAAGATAAAAATCGCCCTTTCCAGCGATTCTATTCTTTATATTTGGCTAACTTGTCTTAAAATCTGACAATGACACTGCTAAAGATAAAAATTACATAGATTAAGATTAAAGTAAGATTTAAAGAAAAGTCCTGCCAAATAAACTTGACAGGAGCTATAACATTCAATATTAAACAATTTCCAGTTGTTTTTTCCACCGTTTCTTAAATACTTCATCAAAAAGAAGCAAGGTAGCGGACAAAATAATCGACACAGCTAGATATTTTACTAAAAGATTGTGCTGACTGATAAAAGGTGGGCTTTTTAGCAGACCGTAATTTCCACCCGTCACTTGATTGACGCCGACAAGAAAGGCATCGAGCACAAAAGTATAGAGAACAATCATGTATTTCTTGAGTTGGGTCTTGTCGTAGTGATTCATCAGATAAATAAGGGAATTGACTAAGAGCGCATAGTGACCAATCAGGAAAGAAAAGCTGGTAATGTGTGGGAAATCATAAGGATCAAAGACTGGATAGCCAAGTGCAAAGACTGCTCCGCTGGCTCCTAAGAGGGCGAAATACTGCTTGCTAGGCCATTTATCTGGCAGAAAGACCACCGCAAACATGGCCAAACGGCAATGGTACAGAGGCAGACTATTTGCCAGAGGAAGCTGAAAACCCACATACCAACTATAAAGAACTACCAGTTGGCACAACTGAAGAATTTTCATGCTTTTGATAAAGCTAGGATTCTTATGGTATTTTATCGATGCGTAGACAGACAGCAAAAGCAATGCCATCATCAAAGAGTAGGCCAAAGCTGAAACAAAGGGTGGTTCAGTTTGGTTGGTAGTCAAAAAATGATGCATCCAGTTTCCTTTCTACTTCTAAAATCTGTATGTTCAAACTCCCAGTCAGATTGAAAATCTAGGCAGAATTTTCCTAGTTGCTAGAGAAATCATTTCCTCTTCCAATCTTTATTGAGTCAATCGCTCTGTCTGTCTTTCCTTCATTTCTTTGAACAAGTAAGAAAATAGAAGCAAGGCCGTCGCTAAGACCACAGACACGATCATATAATTCCCAAGCATACCATGATCCCCCACCAGAGGCGGATCCTTTAAGAAACCGTAGTTTCCTCCGAATGCAATATTTCCAAGCAAGATGAGGAAATCTAAGCCAAAGGTAATTTCTATGATACGTCGATAGGACAGATTAAATCTATCATAATGCTTCATCAGGTAGATAATCGAATTGCCTAACAAAGCCAAATGACCGATGAAAAATGAAAATAGCGTGATATGCGGAAATGGATAGGGGTCCAAAATCGGATAGACAATGGCGCAAATCGGTCCAAATACTCCCAATAAGGCGAAATATTGCTTATAAGCTACTTTATCTGGCAGTAGCAAGACAGCAAACATAGCCACTCGGCAATGGTACAAGGGGAGACTCTCCGACAAAGGCTCCTGAATAGCCAAGTACCAGCCATACAAAGAGACTAATTGCACAATTTGGGCAACTCTAAAAAAAGTCTGCACTTTCTTTTGCTCAAAATAACGACTAGCAACATAGATGACGGACACTAGGCTCATCATGAGCAGAATATAAGCAAAAGGCGTCATCACAGGCGGTTCTGTTTTGTGACTAGTAAAAAAATCTAGTAAATTCATCTTTCAAATTTTCATCCTAATAAATAATTTTTAAGGACACTGGGCTTGCTCTTCCTAGCAAAGTCCTCAATTTTTTTCAAAAAGTTTTTCAACTTTCTAAAGTAATAGCTTCTGGCCCTTATAACTCTGGACAGATTGAGCTAGATTATCTGGTCTACTAGATATAAGCATCCAGTCAGCATCAACTTCAATCTAGTCTATATATTGTTCTTGCTGATTCTGATAAATATCCCAGAGAAGCTGCATCTGCTCTTTTGTTATCCTTTTCTCGGATAAAAGAGGCAAATCCTGTGGGTCAAAGAAACTCAGCTCAGCGATTTCTAAATTGGGCTGAAAATCTCCCTCTTTCAGCTGACATTCAAACACGAGCTTGACATACTGCTTACTCTGTGGCTGAAATTTATTGCTATCAAAGACAGCCAGCAAGCGTACTACGCTAGCTTGAAATCCAGTTTCTTCCTGAATTTCTTTTACAATATTTTCTTTGGGAGATAAGCCTACTTCGCAGAAACCACCCGGCAGAGCCCATGTCTCCTCTTGCTGTCCTCGTACTAGACAAATCTTCCCCTGCTGAACGATAAAAGCTCGGACATCGACCAAAGGAGTCGCATAAAAATCTGTCGGCCGGAGCAAGTCAGACAGCTCATCTGGTTCCAGATGACTGGTCTCGCTGAGCAACTGATTCAGATTTTCTCTGATATCCGCATAGCGTTCTCGATCAAAGTCACTGGCAGCAAAAGACAAGCCTGTATCCGTTATAGCCAACAGTCGTTGCAGAATTAAAGCTGTATCAGTTGTCCCCATGCTCCAAGGCCTCCACTAGTTTATCCAACTTCATCGAATTACTTCCCTTGAGCAAGATTTGGTCGGCTGATTGCAACCAAGTCTTAACTGTCTTGATCAAATCTTCAAACTGATCCTTGTCAGCATTTTTAACAAAATAATGCACCCGATTTGGTGGGTAGATTTCCCGAGCATAGACGTAGAGGGCTTCCATGTCCTCTCCATAAAGGAAAAGATCGGTGATAATCTCTGGATTAAGACTGGTAATCATGGCTCCGTGCATCAGCTTGGAGTCAGCTCCCAGCTCCTTCATATCGGCTAATACTGCAGCCTTGCGACCGCCCTGACTAGCTGGAATCGCTGAAAACGTCTCAAGAATCAAGCGCATGGCTGTTGGATTAGCATTGTAGACATCTGACAGGATATCGGCCCCATTCGCCGCCTTCTTCCACTCGGTTCGATTGCGGGTCAATTCCAGCTGGGCAAAAGCCTGACGGATCGCCGACTCACTGACACCCTCCTGCAAGGCAACGTAAGACGCAATCATGGCGTTAGTCGCATTGTATTTGCCAGTCACGGGCAAGTCAATCGCCTGCTCCAGAAAATTCGCTTCAAAGGTCAAGCTGTCTTTGCGCTCTTCCAAGCGAGTCAAGTAAATATCTGCATCGGGACCAAAGCGAACTACTTTTTGCTGGTCTGGCAGAAAATCATTGACGATCTTATCAGCCGGAGCCAAGAGCAGGCCACCTTTCTTCATGCCATCCGCAATCTGCATCTTGCCTTTAGCAATCTCCGTACGGCTTCCGAAAAATTCTAAGTGAGCTTCACCAATCAAGGTCACAATGCCAGTCTTTGGCTTGGCAATTTCAGACAGAAGATGGATATCCCCCAAGTGATCCTGCCCCATTTCCAAAACTAGCTTTTCTGTGTCATCTGGCATGTGGAGCACCGTGTAGGGCAAACCGATTTCATTATTATAGTTGCCTTGAGTTTTATAGGTTTTGTAGCTAGTAGCCAATAGTTGAGCCAGCATATCCTTGGTCGTGGTCTTCCCATTGGAGCCTGTCACGGCGAGCACATCTACGCCTGTCTTTTCCAGATAGTATTGAGCCAAGCCTTGAAAGGCCGCTAGCACATCATCGACCAAGACATAAGGTCCTTCTGCTATTGGATGCTCAGACAAGGTAGCCGCAGCTCCCTGAGCGAAGGCTGTCGCGATAAAGTCATGGCCGTCACGCGCGCCCTTGAGCGGGATAAAAAGATCCCCCGCCTCAATCAAACGGCTGTCAAATTCAGCATTTCTAAAAGTCACATTTTCAAACTGACTGACATCATTTTTCGCAGCCAAGACTTTTGCTATTTCATATAAATCTAATTTCATATTTTTAACTCATTTTTTCCGCTTTTTCCCAAAAAGAAGGGAGTGAGGCCAAACTCAATGTTGAACATTCAGTCTGTCATCTCAGTCCCTCTATTATATCATATTTATAAAAGATGCGCTTCTCTCTGAGCAAAGGCCTCTTCAGCTAGATTTACCAAGTTCTCAATCAAATCAGAATAAGGCAGTCCCATATTTTCCCAAAGCAAGGGATACATAGACCATTGAGTAAAGCCTGGCATGGTATTGAGCTCATTGAGGAAAATGTCGCCATCCTCTGTGTAGAAGAAATCACAGCGAGCCAATCCCTGTCCACCCAAGGCACGAAAGGCTGTCTCAGCATTCGTACGCATGACTGAAATAACCTCGTCTGAGATTTTCGCAGGAATGTCCATGGTAATCTTATTGTCAATATACTTGGCTTCATAGTCGTAGAAAGCCACATCCTTGACCACTTCGCCCGGCAAGGTACTCTTAACGTCATAATTTCCTAAGAGACCAACCTCAATCTCACGCGCATTGACTCCCTGCTCAATCAAGACACGGCTGTCATACTTGAAGGCCAAATCCAATGCCGCTCGCAGCTCCTCTTGATTCTCAGACTTAGAAATACCGACACTAGAGCCCATATTAGACGGTTTGGTAAAAATCGGATAAGTCAATTTTTCTTCGATTTCGGCAATCTTTTCTTCAAGATTTTCACCCTCAATCACCGCTACATAAGGCACCTGTGGGATTCCAGCAGACTCCAGAATACGTTTGGTAGTGATTTTGTCCATGGCAACACTGGAAGACAAGATATTGCAGCCCACATAAGGAAGCCGCAGCACTTCAAGAAAGCCTTGAATAGAGCCATCCTCGCCCATCGGTCCATGAAGAACAGGAAAGACAACTGCATTTTCCTCATAAATGTCACTCGGTTTGACTTGCTGTGAAACATCAACCGTTGCATTGGTCATGAGTTTTTCATCTGCAGACGGCTTTTCTGTAAATTCCTGCGTCTTGATAAAATCGCCAGCTTTTGTGATGAAATAAGTCTTGACAGAAAATTTGTCATAGTTGACAGCTCGCATGACACTCTCAGCCGACAAGACTGAAACTTCTCGCTCAGCACTGCGGCCACCGTATAGTAAAATCAAGGTTTGTTTGACCATTATCTTATCCTAACATTTCTAGCTATAAGTTCATTTTGGGTTGCCCCATCTTCTTTTTAGACTGTTTCAGTATACCATATTTCCCCGCATTTTTGAATAGAAAAAAGACTTCCAAAGCTGTTTTCAGCAGGAAATCTTTCTTTCATCTTACAATTCTGTCCGATTTTCAATAGCTCGGAGCAGGGTTACTTCGTCTGCATATTCGATATCAGCGCCGACAGCCAGTCCGCGGGCCAGTCGAGTCACCTTGATACCTGCAGGCTTGAGCACACGAGAAATATACATAGAAGTCGCTTCTCCGTCAGCCGTTGCATTAGTAGCCACAATCACTTCCATCACTTGGCTGTCCATCAAGCGAATCAAGAGGCTCTTGAGGTTGATGTCATCTGGTCCTACACCGTTCATAGGGGAAATGAGGCCATGGAGGACATGATAAAGGCCGTGGTATTCTTGGATATTTTCCATAGCAGACACATCGCGGCTATCCTCAACGATTAATATAACGGTCTGATCGCGCGTTTGATCTGTACAGATGGCACAGGGATCATCATCCGTCAGATTGCCACAGATAGAGCAGTAGGTCAGCTCGCGCTTGGCAGCTAGTAGATTTTTGGCAAATTCATTGACATCATCGTCACTCATTCCGATGGTATAAAAAGCCAGTCGAGTGGCTGTCTTGATGCCGATACCCGGCAGCTTGGAAAAGCTATCAATCAATTTGGCGATAGGGGTTGGATAAAGCATAATAGTAATAGTTGAGCAGTAAAATCTCGATCCAATTCTACTGCTTTTCCTTTCTAATTCATAGGGTGCTGTTGGTTATAAAGATTGATAATATCACGGGTGATACTGTGGCTGACCGTTGAAGAGAGGTCAGTATTGTGCGGAAAGACCACGGCCACAGCTATTTTAGGATTATCGCTTGGTGCATAGGATACGACATTGGTGTTGATAGCAGATGTGCCACCGTTGACAAAAGTTTCGGCAGTCCCTGTTTTGGCACTGATGGAGACCATAGCGCCTTGCGCAATCGTCCGTCCAGTTGTCAAGCCACTCCATCCATTGACCACCTGATAGAAACCTTGTTTTATAAGAGCCATATTTTCCTCAGAAATATTGACCTGATTTAATTCTTTTGTTTCCTTCTTCTCAATCAAGTCTCCCAGTCCACCTTGGTCATTGTTGGCGTAAATACCTTCAACCAGATGCGGAGCTACCCGTTTGCCGTTATTGGCCACCGTTGCCGCATATTGAGCCAACTGAAGTGGGGTGTAGTTATCAAACTGCCCAAAAGCATTGGTAATGTAATTACTAACTGTGAAGTTTTTGGGAATGTAGCCTGTTGATTCTGTTGGCAAATCAATACCTGTTCCAGTTCCCAAACCGTATTCTGCAAAGGTCGAACGGAGTTTTTTCATCGAAGCATCGACATTATTGGTTCCTAAAGCCATATTTGGGCTGTATGGAGTCCCCAGCATGTTCAGAGCTAGCTGGACCATATAGGTATTAGACGAATACTCCAAGGCCTCCACTGCCGTAATAGAGCGTGAGCCATAGACTGTGAACCAAGAATTGATGGGCGCAGAACCCGCGAAAAGAATCGGTTGATCAACAAAGGATTGATTACCAGAAATGGCTCCGTACTGCCAACCAGCGGTTAAGGTAGCCGCTTTGACGACGGAACCAGGAACAAAGACATTTGTAACGGTACCCAGCGCATCCGCCGAGATTTTGCCTGTTTCCAGATCATGCTTGACACCAGCCAGCGCCAAGATTGACCCCGTATTAGGATCCATAGCCACGGCATAGACACCTTCTGAGTAAGTAGCATTGCCCTTTGCCAGCTCTAGATTAAAGGCATTTCTGAGAATATCCTCGACTCCCTGCTGAAAGGTCAGATCCACAGTTAACTTCAGGTTATTTCCCTTGCTGCCTTCGGAAATGGTCTCGACACTCTCCATGTTGCCATTTTTATCTAGCCGAATTTCTTTTTCTGCCCGTTTTCCTTGCAAAACAGACTCATACTCTTTTTCCAAATAAGAAATTCCCACTCGGTCATTCAGAGAATAGCCCTTCTTGACATAGTCATCTGCTTCCTCGGCTGGCAGACCCGTTTTTTCGGTCGAGATATGACCGACAATCGAAGCCAGCGATGTTTCCAAGACTTTTCGATTCCAGCTAGTTGAAATACTAATGCCCGGAAGTTCTTTGCCAATTGAAGCAATCGTAGCGACTTGCTCTGTCGTCAAGTCATCCGTCTGAATCGTCCCTGTTGAAAAGTTTGGTACAGCATTCATCTGGCTAAATAGAGCGATGGTCCTCTTTTCCTCATCTGTATAGCCTAGTTGGCTTGGATCAATACTCTCTACCGCCGCTTTATAAATCTTGGATTCAGGCAGACGGTTGCCATCCGTATCAAATTTTTCTTCCTTGGGTAATTTTTCAACCACTTCTCGGTAGACCCTATTATCGGCCAGATAATAGTCAACCTCTTGGCGCTCGGTCACCTTTAGATCCGATACAGACACATACTGCAGTAACTTTTGGGCCGTTTCACGAATGTCTGCGGCTGTCAGTTTATTGTCTCGTGTAAAGGTCACCACTTGCTTGGTTGTATTCTCCACCAGGGGCTTGCCCGAAGCGTCATAGATTTGCCCACGAACCGAACTCGATTTAATCTTCGTTTTACTTGCTTTAGCTAATTTATCTGTATAAAATTCTTGATTGACGACCTGCATATAGCCCAGACGAGCGATCAGCACCAAAAATAAGGCTCCGACAATTCCAAATAGAAGGTAGAGTCTACCTGTGATAGAATGGCTATCAAATTTCCTCTTAGACATTTCTTCTCTCATTCTCGTAAAAATCTATCTTTTATTTTACCACATTTCCCCAGCAATGAAGCATGGAAATCTAAAAGGATCGAAAAAGAATTTTTCTCTAACAATGAGAAAAGAGGCTGGGACAAAAGTCCTAGCCTCTCAATTGTCTTTGGATTCTCGAGCAAGACGCAGTGGTTGAGTGGGCTCTACTAGGCTGATTTCATCAGCTTTTACAGCCCTACTCAACTGTGCGGAGGTGAGACGACGAAATCGAATTCTAACGAATTACCGATTTCTGTCCCACTCTCTACGTGAAGCTATGGAAGAAGTCAATCAAAAGATTCAACTTGATAGGATTATTCATGAAGATAGTCAGTTTGACTCAAGTAAAAATGCTGTTTTTACACGCTTGGTTTATGAGGCGTGGACTATAGAGCAGCGCGATATCCTATTGGATCCAGAAGAGCATACGGACTTTGTCTGGATTTCTTCTTTGGAAGATATGGAGGGAGAGCTGATTGTTCCATATATGATTGATATTTTTGATGATAAATCCATGTAAAAAACATCCCCTTTTAGCAAGGAGATGTTTTTCTAATTAGTTTTTAGATGCTGCTTGGAACTCTGGATTTTTCCATGCTTCATCAATGATTGCTTGCAATTCTTTAGCAGATGCTTGCATCTTTTGAGTTTCCGCATCGTTCAATGGGATGTTTACTGGGCGTACGATACCGTGTGCACCAACGATTGCTGGTTGGCCGATAAAGACATTTTCAACACCGTATTGACCTTCTTGGAAGACAGAAAGTGGAAGAACTGCATTTTCATCGTCAAGGATAGCTTTAGTAATACGAGCAAGAGCTACAGCGATACCGTAGTAAGTTGCACCTTTTTTGTTGATGATTGAGTAAGCAGCGTCACGAACAGAGATGAAGAGATCTACAAGGTCAGCTTCGTTCAAGTCGCGGTTTGCTTGCAACCATTGTTCCAATTTAACACCGGCAACGTTAGCGTGTGACCATACAGCAAACTCAGAGTCACCGTGTTCACCCATGATGTAGGCATGGACAGAACGAGCATCAACACCGATTTTATCAGCCAAAGCTTGACGGAAGCGAGCTGAGTCAAGTGATGTACCTGAACCGATAACGCGTTCTTTAGGGAATCCTGAGAATTTCCATGTAGAGTAAGTCAAGACGTCAACTGGGTTAGCTGCCACAAGGAAGATTCCATCAAAGCCTGAAGCAACAACTTGTTCAACGATTGATTTGTTGATAGCAAGGTTTTTACCTACAAGGTCGAGACGAGTTTCACCTGGTTTTTGAGGGGCACCTGCAGTGATGACTACGAGGTCAGCGTCCGCACAGTCTTCGTATTTAGCTGCGTAGATTTTCTTAGGTGAAGTGAAAGCAAGCGCGTGGCTAAGGTCTTCAGCATCACCAACAGCTTTGTCAAACAATTGAGGGATTTCGATGATACCCAATTCTTGTGCAATTCCTTGGTTAACGAGAGCAAAGGCGTAAGATGAACCTACGGCACCGTCACCGACAAGGATGACTTTTTTATGTTGTTTAGTAGCAGTCATTTCTA
>ERZ773077.846-NODE-846-length-22149-cov-2.971848_pt1 | contig 22149 bp, 22 predicted proteins | sample MGYA00580612_ERZ773077 | MGnify/ENA primary metagenome ERZ773077 (study PRJEB29015, sample SAMEA2737971) | human oral metagenome | biome: human oral; feature: human-associated habitat; material: dental | place: China | collected 2021 ...
CGTATTTTGGCAAAGGAAGCCGCTATTTCAGAGGAGCACGGGGCGCTGCTTGAACCCACCGGGCGATTGCGCTACTTTTGCAGCCGATGACGGGCTGCCCGCCGTGCCTGCATTGCATCACACGGCAAGGCAGTCGCAAACAAACCGATGGCATGAGACACCGACCCAATGTTCAAGATTTACGGCATCAAAAATTGCAGCACGATGAAAAAAGCCTTCGCCTGGCTGGATGCGCGGGGAATTGCCTACGAATTCATCGACTACAAAAAAGCGGGCGTCGCCGGCACGTGCCTGCCCGACTGGAATCGCCGCGTCGGCTGGCAAACGCTGCTCAACACGCGCGGCCAGACGTGGCGGAAGCTCAGTGAAGCTGAACGCGCTCATCTCGACGAGGCTGGCGCGCTGGCGCTGATGGCGCGTTACCCGACGCTGATCCGGCGGCCGGTGCTGGACACCGGCAAGACGCTGCTCATCGGCTTTACGCCGGAAACTTATGCCCAGGCTCTGCCGGAAAAACCGGCGGAATGACGAACGGAGAAGCAACCATGACCACCGATTGCGTACAGCGCTTTCTTTTTGAGAAACTCGACATCCGCGGCGCCGTCGTGCGCCTGGAGGCCGTCTGGGCACAACTGCTGGCGCGGCGCGATTATCCGCCGCGCGTCATCGAGCTGCTGGGCGAGATGGGCGCAACCACCGTATTGCTCGCCGACAACCTCAAACAGCCTGGCCGCCTGACGATCCAGTTACGCGGCAACGGTCCCCTGCCGCTGCTCGTCATCGATTGCAGCGAATCGCTGAATTTACGCGCCATGGCGCAGGTCGGCGAAGCGATCGGGCGCGATGCGCCGCTCGCTGATCTGCTCGGCCACGGACAACTGCTGTTCTCGCTCGAAACTGCGGCGATGCGCGCGCCCTATCAAAGCGTCGTCCCTTTGGCCGGTGACAGTATTGCCGCTCTCTTCGAACACTATCTGGCGCAGTCCGAGCAACTCACCACGCGTTTTTTCCTGGCCGCTTCGGCACAAGGCGCCGCCGGGCTGTTTATCCAGAAAATGCCGACGACCGACGCACGCGATGCCGACGGCTGGGCGCGTATCGAAGCCCTGGCCGGTACGGTGACGCCGGAAGAACTGAACGCGCTGCCCGCCGAAACGCTGCTCACCCGCCTATTCCACGAAGAGACCGTGCGCCTCTTTCCTCCCCGGGCGGTCACACATGACTGGCCGATGGATTGGGACAAAGTGCGCAATATTTTGCGCACGCTCGGCCGTCAGGACATTTACAGCGCGCTCAAGGAAAACGGCGTACTCGTTATCCGCGACGACCTTGCCAACCACGAATACCGCTTTGACAAGGCCGACATCGACTCGCTGTTTGGCAACGTGCCGGAAACGCCGCCTTCGGTGCATTGAGCCGTGCCGTATTGAACGCGCTAAATCAGGCGGATTAAAACCATGTAGGTAATCGTCGGCAACGCGATACTCAATAAGGAATTGCGGAATCTGGCATGCACGGCAAACGAAACGGCCAGGCACAAAAACAGCGCGCCGACTGAAAGCAGCGATTTCGTGCTGGAAAATTCGGCCGGCAGCATCGTTTTGATCGCGTAAATCGTCAGCACGACCATAATCAACAGCCCGCAATTGCGCTGCAAAAACGCCAGCGTCGCGCTCGTCGTCTTTTCCTTGAACAGCCAGAACGGCAAAAACCGCGTCAGAATGGTGGCGACCGACGCGGCGACGATATAGGGCAGATAGTCGCTCATTTTTGCCCCCTGACAATAAAGAATTTTTTAAACGCCAGCGAAATCAAAATCCCGCTCATCAAAGCGCCGAATAAAAAATACTGCGTCGGAAAAACAAAAAGCCCGACAAACGCGCAGCCAAAAGCAAGAAAGAGGATTCTTTCGTTCGGATTTACTTTAAAAACTTCGTAGGTCAGCATTGCAAAAAGCGCCGCCAGACTAAACTCGACGCCGCTGAAATCCACGTCCAGACTCGCGCCCAGCAAGGCGCCCAGGATCACGCCAAAAACCCAGTAGCTATGATTCAGCGCGGCCGTCAGGTTAAAAATCAAATCCAGATTCTGCCTGTTTTGCGAAAAATCGCGCGACTTTAAAAGCGCGAAAGTCTCGTCGGTGAGCGCATAAATGAAATAGACGCGCCGCTTTAACGCGCGGATTTCGTCCAGCAAGGACATCGTGTAGAAGAAATGCCTAAAATTTAATAAAAAAGCGACGAAAAAAGTTTCGACAAGCGAGGCCTTGGAAACAATAAACGCCACCAAGACAAATTCGACGCTGCCCGCATAGACAAAAATGGAGGTCAGCGCCAATACGCCGGCGCTTAAGCCCGCGTTGATGCCGTATATTCCAAACGCGATGCCGAGCGGCACGTAGCCCATCAGCACAGGAATTGTCGTCTTAAAAATTTCAGTCTTGCCTGTTTCACTCATTTCAAACTCAATGCATTCAACGCAGGTTCAGCGCAACAACACCACAAACAGGCCGCTGCCAACGATAATCAACATGCTCGCCAACGACAGTGCATCCGGCAGTTCGCCAAAAAAGGCGGCGCCGAACAACATAGCCCAGACGCGCATAGAAAAAACGGCAGCGCTGCCGCCGGGTTGACACGCTGAAATGCCATGATCCGCCGGTAGTGGCCGATTCCGGCGGAAAGTCCCAGGCCGACCATCAGGCAGGCTGCAAGCCGTCCGGCACAGCCCAGTCCGCCTACCAGGCGGCGCTGGCGACGAATCAGGCCAATCTGTCCGGTATAAAAATGCGTTGTCACCGGATTTTCCGCACCGCTGAACCGACGCGTCAAAATCCGGGACAGGCTGTAGCAGACTACGCCCGGCAAGGGGAAAACACGGCCGGATCGAATACCGACGCACCGGGGCGGATGATCAACAGAACGCCGGCAAAACCCAACGCGGCAGCCCATTGGATTTTCTCGGCGCTTTCTCTAAGCAGCGGTGCGGAAAGCATTGTAATCGCCGTAATCAGCAAGGGCATAAGAGAAATGATCGCCGTCGTCTCAGCAAGTGGAATACGGCGCTGGCCAAACATCATCAGAAAAGACGCGGAAACCAGACCGGCGCGCGCAACGCCTGGCGCAGCGGCCGTCGTCTGTGCAACAGCCCTTTTTCCATACGCGCGCCGAAAAATGCCGCTATCCGCAGCATATGCAGGGCATGACGCACCCCAAGCAGTTGAGCAACGGGGTAGCGCGGGCAAGGCATCTGGAAAGCGCATCGCACGGGGCGAAAAGCAGCGTAGCCGCCAGCACCGGAGCCATCGCCGGAACCACCGCCGGCCGACTGGTCACGCCGAAAGGCGAGCCAGAGGCAACATCAGACATCGCGCCGGGTGCGGCGGCGTTTATCAGGCTGGAGCCATGTGCACCGATCGGTGCGATGCCGTTTGCTACGCCGCCACTTTCCGGGCCGCCCGCTGGGGCGCGCGCCAGGGTGCTTTCCGTCACATTCCGCCGGTCGTTGGCCGGAGCACTCGTCGTCTTGCCCGCCGTCTGTCAGTTGGGCCAGTTCATGGGGTCACCACTGGTTCATCACGCCGTCCGTCACCACCTGATGCGCGGCGATGCTGTCCGCCAGATGGTTGACGAAAGCACGCACCTTGGCCGACAGGTTTTTTCTGACCGGATAGACCACGTAGATGTCCGCTGCCGGCAACACCCAGTCCGGCAGCAGCAGTTGCAGCTTGCCCGAGCGGATATACGGCGCCACGTGCCATTCCGAACGCTCGAGAATCCCCAGGCCGCGCAGCGCCATGGCGACCGCCGCATCTCCGTCATTGGTGACGACTGCGCCGCGTACTTTGACCGTTTCCTCTTCCGTGCCGTTACTCAGGCGCCAGGCGCCGACAGCGGCATTCGTCTGATGGATGACGATGCACTTGTGTTGGCGCAGTTCATTCGGCGTGGCGGGCACGCCGTATTTTTCGAGATAGGCCGGCGCCGCGCAGAGATAACGGCGGTTCGAGGCAATCTTGCGGGCAACGACCCGCGCATCCGGCACATGCCCGAAACGCACGCAGACATCGAAGCCTTCCTCGACCAGATTGATCGGCCGATCGGTCAAGCGCAACTGCACCTCCACTTCGGGATAGGCCTGCAGAAATTCGGCGACGATCGGCGTCACATACTCGCGACCGAAGCCAAAGCTCGCATTGACGCGCAGCAGGCCGCGCGGTACGGAATGGCCGCTGGAAACGCGCTGTTCCAGCTCGCCCAGATCGTCGAGAATCCGCCGTCCTTCCTCTAAATACAGCTCGCCTTCATACGTCAGCGACACGCGGCGCGTCGTCCGGTTGAGCAGGCGGATCCCCAGACGGTTTTCCAGCAGCGCCAGCCGACGGCTGACCGCAGGCGGCGTTACATCCAGCTCGCGGGCGGCAGAAGTCAGATTACCGTGCCGAACCAGCAGCGCAAAGAAAGCAATATCAGAAAGCGCATCCATTATTAAAATAAACTTAATAAAAAATTTCCGTTGTGTTTATTGTAAACGAAGAAAAAACGGATAGACTCCCTGCCATTCGAACTTCCTGAAGTTTCCTGAAGTCCACTTCCGGCCAAATGCCGTAGTCTGAACACAGTCTGAAGCGCACCGCAAGAAGACGCCTTTACCGAGGATCTATCATGAAAATCCGCATCGTTCGCTCCGTTCTGATTCTTGCCTACATTATCGGCCTCGGTCTGGCGACGATGCTGGTCAATCACGCGCCCGATCATCACGCGGCAGATAGCCAGATTCTCGAACACAACGCTCACTGACAGCCGTCAGCAATGACAGGCATAGCCGCCGCCTCCACAAACGCTACGGCAGCCAGTATTTTCAACACTTTCCAGACATTCCAGACGTATTCTTCATCATCTATGTACCACAATCGGCCCGCCCTGAAAGATTTTTTCCACGTGTACCTGTTGGGGCTATGGGCGACGTTTTGGCCTTGCCCATAGCCCTTATTTTCAGGCCTGCCGGTTCAGGTATCCCACCTCTCCTCTTTTGCACCTCCTTTGCCCCCTTTTCAGGGGGCATTTTTATTTGTCTTTATTATTACCTTTCCCTCGTTCTTTCCGCCTTTTCAGGCTTTCAGGCCTTCGGGCTTTTGTACCCTTCACTTTTTTCTTTTTCCATCATCTCGCAGTCGGCAAGAAATCCATGCAGGCTGATTGAAACAGCCTGACGATACACGCTGATCTGACCGCCCGACCCGCCGGGTCTGCGTGCCCGCCCAAACACATCCAGCCACCGACAGCCAATCGGGGAACAATCGGAGAAATCTGCTGGCGGTCAAAAATGGCGCTGCCTGTCACGGTCACCGCCTCTGCAGCCCGCGTCGATTGGGCGTTTGCGGGCAGGTCTGCCAATCGTTAATAACGCTACGGCACATCGCAAACGGTAGGGCAAGACCAAACTTTACGGCGTCGTTGCAGACTTCCTGCCGACTCGCGCCTTTCGCGCGCTTGTGGCTACTTATGGCCGTTCCGCTTAGGGCATTTGCCAGTAACGCCGGCGAACCTGCCGCCACGACGAGACTTCGGCGCGCGCCGCCAGCCGTATATGTATCGCGCCGCCGGTATCGGTTCGCCAGATCCGGCTGCCCCGCGCGGCGTAGCGCGCCAGTGTTTCCGTATGCGGATGCCCGAAAGCATTGCGGTATCCCGCCGAAAACACGGCTTCATGTGCGTCGACAGCCGCGAGGAAAGGCCGTGTCGACGACCTGCGGCTGCCGTGATGCGGGGCAATAATGACCTCGCTGCGCAACGTCGGAAATGCCGCCAACAAGCCCTTTGCCGACGTACCGTTTGCCGCATCCGCCGTCGGGCGTATCTCTGCGCCGGCGCCTTCTTCCCTGTTTTTTTCTCCGCTTTTTTCTTCGCTTCTTTCTTCACTCTTCCCGCCATTTCGCTTCGCTTCCCGCGCCAGCAGACGAGCTTCCGCCGCCGCGTCGATGTCGCCGGTCAGCAGGGCGCGGCTTCCGGCGGCTTCGATTTTCAGCACGCAGCTCAAATGATTCGGCTGAGCCGATGTGTCGGCATACACGGCTTCATCCGGATGCAAGAGACTGAATCGCACGCCGTCCCACGTCCAATGCTGCCCCACTGCGCAGGCTTCGCCGCCAAAAGCAGCCGGTGCCGAAGAGAGCAGGCGCGCGACCGGCAGCGACGCCTGAATCGAAGCCAGTCCCCCCGCATGGTCGGTATCGCTGTGCGAAATGAGCAGTACATCGAGCCGTCCGATGCCCGCCGCACGCAGAAACGGCGCCACGACGCGCTGCCCGGCATCCGCATCGGCGCTGTAGCGCGGTCCGGCATCGTAGAGCAGATTGTGCGTCGCCGTGCGCACGGCGACCGCCAAACCCTGCCCGACATCCAGCACATCGACCCAGGCTTCGCCCGCCGGCGGCCTCGGCGCCTGCCAGAGCAGTGCCGGCAAGAGCAACAGGCTGCCCAGCCAGCGTGCCGGAAAACCGCGCGGCAAGAGCAGCCCTGCGACGCCGCCCAGCGCCAGCAATATCGCCCACAGTGGCGGCGCGGGCTGTTGCCAGACCGGCCAGGCGGACAATTCGTGCAGCACGGCCATCAACTGCGCCAGCAGCCAGTGATCGACGTGTAGTAGCCATGACCAGGGCAATACGGCGCAAAGCAGCGTCAACGGCGTAATCAGCAGGCTGACGACAGGAATCGCCAGAGCATTGGCCAGCGGGGAAATCAGCGAAAACTGCTGGAAGAAGAGCAGCAGCAAAGGCAGCCCCGCAACCGTCACCGCCCACTGCGCCGCGCCCCAATGCAGCGCCAGCGCACGCCAACGCGCGACTCCGGCAGGCCGCTCAGGCTGCCTGAGGCGCGTGCCGCCCGCATACAGCAATGCGGCGACCGCGCCAAACGAGAGCCAAAAACCGATGGACAGCACAGCCCACGGATCGATGAGCAATACGACGAACAGCGCCGCCAGCAAAATTCTGCCGGAACCGAAATTACGGCCGGAACACAGGGCAAGCACCGCCACGCTCAACATGTACAGCGTCCGCTGTACCGGCACCTCGAAGCCCGCCAGCAAAGCATACGCACAGGCGGCCAGCCAGCCCGCCAGCAAAGCGGCTTTGGGCGCGGGCAGACGCAGCATCAGGCGCTCGCTGCGCCGCCACAGCCAGCCCACCAGCCACGCGAACAAGGCCGCCAGCATCGTCACGTGCAGGCCGCTGATCGACACCAGATGCGTTACGCCCGTGCGGTTGAAAAGCGTCCATTGCGCACTGGGAATCGCGCGCTGATCGCCGATGGCCAGCGCCACCAGCACGCCGCGATACGGCGCATCGGGCAGTGCGGCAACAAAGCGGTCACGCACCGCCTCGCGCAGGCGCTCGACCAGATAACCGGGACGCACGACGAAAGCATCGAGCCGCTTATTGCCGCCGCCGCCAACACCGCTGTCGGCGCTATTGCCCGCCCGCTTGTCCGGCCTCACCGCGCCCAGTGCACGGATATTGCGCTCCAGCAGCCATGCCTCGTAATCGAAGCCCTGCGGATTGGCATTGCCGTGCGGACGCCGTAAGCGCACGGTCAGCCGCCAGCGTTCGCCCGGGTGCAAACGTCCACCGGCCGCCCGTGCCGGCGACGCAGGTGGATTCGCCGCCCCCAACGGGTCGGAAGCGTCATCAGTCGCCCGATGGGTGGTCGCGGGCGGAGCAAGGGCAACATTGGCAGTCTGGCTGATAGGGGAACGTGCGACGGGATTGACGCCCGAATCCGTGTCCGAACCCACACCCAAATCCGCGCCCGAATCTGCGCCAGAATCTGCGGCTGCCACCCTAGCCGATGGCGAAGCGGCAACCGGTGCCACAGCCGGTTTTTCTCCCTGTCCCGCGCCCGAATTCACGGTGTGCACACGCGCAGTGCGTACTGCCTCGGTGGACGGATTCTCTGTGCTGTTATCGCCCCTGCGCCGGGTATTTTTCCCACTGTCTTCCTGGCGTCTGTTTTCTCCCTGGGCGCGTGCATCACGCCCGGAGCGCTCGTCATACCAGGTCAACTGGAGATGTTTTGGCACATGCGCGCCGGGTGTCTGCACCGACTCGACCGTCAACTCGAAACGCTCGCCCCGCGCAAAACGATGCGGCAAAGCGGCGACGATGCCCGTCAGCGTCACATCGCGCCCTTCCCACTCGGCCGGCAGAGCATCCGCCAGACGCAGATGCGCCCGCCAGCCGGCCCAGGCAAAACCCAGCGTAAATGCGAGCAGCGCAAAACCAGCGCCAAGTAAAGCCATGCGCTCCGGCATAAACGGCCGGCGCGCCTTGCCTGGCGCATTGCCCTGACACGCCCGGCCTGACGCAGGTTTTCCGCGTATGCTCATGACGCCCGCCAACACAGCGGCACCCGCCACGCCCGCCAGAAGCAGAATCATCGCCAGCGAAGGCAGATGCGCCTGCATTTGCAGGCAGAGAACACCCGCGGCGAAGGACAGAATGGCGAACTTGGAGAATCGCATAAATCTGATAAAAATTAATATCTTATCGTCAAATTATGAGCCGATGAAAAGCCCGTTTAGCACGGCGACGGGGCGATGCCCGGCGTACCCGCCCCCCGCGCGCCTGCACACTCGCACTTCCTCGCCGATGCCGAGCCGCCTTGAACACCTGTGCCTGCACACCCGCGCACATCTCGATTTTGCCTCGGTACAGCGCGGTAATCCGCTGCACACCCGTGAACCTGCGCTCAACTCCGCTCAAGGAATGCGTTTTGTGTGCATACACCCCGGTTCAAGCCGCTTTTCTCCGAGTCCGACATCGCATCAAAGAATATAAGCGCTTGTTTTACCACGTATTTGTACGGAAAACACATACGGAACCACCAGAACAATCTGCCGTCCGGCTCCTCTTGGCGGCAACGCTATAGGCACAAATACCCTGCAATAAAGCCACATCCGTCAGATTTTTTTACTCATCGTCACCCAGGTCTTGATTTGAGGAGCAATTCCCCGATATATGATGGCAATGGTTATGCGCTCAAAGGTTCGGGCACACAAGGCCATTACGTGCAAATTACGACGGTACGTCGGCTTCTCAGGCCTGCCGTTGCAATATTGGCAATACTGTAATCCATCATTAAATTTCATATTGATTGGATCAATGAACCAGCTTGTTGGGGTACATCATGCATCTGAAAACCCGAATACAAATCATCGTCACCGCTTCCCTGCTCGGGCTCCTCGTCATATCGGGCTTCGGCCTTTATACGATCCGGCACAACCTGTATGAAGAACGGCGTTCGCATATCAACCAATCGCTCGATTTTGCCGATTCGCTGATCAAGCACTACCACGCGCTGGAAGTCAGCGGCAAGATGAGCAGTGAAGATGCGCAGCGGCACGCCATCGAAGCGATCAACGCGCAGCGGCAAGGCGTCCGCAACTATTACTTCATCCGTGACTATGCGAGCGACCGATTCATCCAGCACCCCATCCAAAGCCGCATAGGCAAAATAGACGACGGCGGCAAGCTGCCGGATGGGCGCACCGTCACCGAAGCCTACCGCGAAGGCTTGAAAACAAGCACCAACAATAAAGCCTATCTTGAACTGGATCCCCTCAAGCCGGGCGAGCCGGAATATCTCCGTTTCCCGAAACTCAACGGCGTGCTGAAATTCGATCCTTGGGGATGGATCGTCGGCATCGGCTTCTTTATCGACGATATCGACGCGCGTTTCTGGCAGCAAGCGGCCTACTACCTGGGAGCCAGCAGCGTGCTGCTGGCTTTCGTGGCGATTTTCGCCTTCCGTATGCGTACCGACATTCTCAGGCAGCTGGGCGGCGAACCCTATGAGGCCGCCGAAAACATGCGAAGAATTGCCGAGGGCGACCTTCATATCAGCATTCACCTTGCCGAAGATGACGACTCCAGCATGATGGCCTCGCTCAAGCTGATGCAGATGAAGCTGATCAACATTACGGCAGCCATTCAGGAAAACAGCGACGCCCTATCCAAACAGATGGCGGCCATCGACGTGGCAACGCGTAATTATGTTGAAACGCGTTCCCTAGACGCCCTGCCGCCGCTGCTGCTGGCGATCAACAAAGTTCATAGAATCGTCGGCGCGCTGAACAAGTCGATTGCCCGCTTCAAACTTTAGCGTGGAAAATCATCAAACCGATTGACAACGCATGCAGCCCGTCCGATCATTCAGAAACGCGGGAGGAAAATATGAATCCATCGGCAGTTTTGCGTGTCACCGAAAAAGGCGCAGAAGAAATAGCGCGCCATACTGTTGGGCTGGGGCTCCGGCAACGAGGCATCATGCTATTGCTGAGCAAACCCCGAACTTTGCAAGATCTGCTGCATAAATCGGTACTCCCCACCGAGGAGTCGTACACCATCCTCCATGAGTTGATGCGGGACGGCTTCATTACCCAGGATGACGGCACGGCGTCCGCACCGTCTGCAGCACCGCCCGTACATACCGGCATGGCGGCGCATACGGCAAATGGCGTTGCCCCCGCCATGCCGGCGGCCGGAGCGAGAACCGCGCACGCCCGCGATGAATGGCACATTCATGATGAGGCCATCATTTCCGAAGCAAGATTCCTGCTGGTCGATTTCTGCATGGATTGCTTCGGCACGCAGGCACAAACGCTGATCGACCGCTTCCGTACCTGCAAGACGCAGACCGAGCTGTCCGCGCAGACGAAAGACTTGGCGACATTGATCAGCCAACGTCAACCGGCAAAACTGGCGGCGCTGCGCGATATTATCCGCACGATCAACGAGTCAGCCTGAAAAAATTACCCACGCGCCGGCAGCCATTGCCGGATGCGCGCAGCAGATATGGCGCATGGCTGGAACCCGCGTAAACAGGCGGCTACAGCGGCGCTGCACCCCAGGCAGAACGGGCCTTTCCGGCAAGGCCGTCAATGCATCTACCCGGAACGTTCCTGCCATTTTGTCGTTCGATCGTTCCGATCCCGCCTGCCCCACCTGCACACCTGCCCCACCTGTTCCATTTCTTGTCAGCCCTTCATCCACCCGACTCGTAACGCCGATCAATTCAGCTTCCGCGGCATCGGTCTTCCCCTGTGCGGCGAACGCCGTGCGTTTGAGCAACACGCCGCAACCAGCACGCGGCAGCCATTGTGCCGCGCAACGGCCCGGCGATCTTTCACCGGCGCACCAGCGTGCACGGAAATCGGCAGCAGCGAAGCAACCGCCGACCTTGCCTTTCACCTGCGCACCGGCGCTCATGGGGCTTGAAAAGCCCAAACATATCCCTATCTTCTTGTCAACGCCGCACCCCTGCGGAAACCATCTGAAAGGAGAATGGAATGTATCGAACCCTGTTTGCCGGCGACCTGTTCGCCGACCTGGCCCGCCTGCAACACCAGCTATTGCGCCATGCCGGGCCGACCACCCCGCTGCGCGGCATCGGACGCAGCGGTTTTCCGGCGCTCAATGTTGGCACGACGCCGACAAGCGTGGAAATCTACGCCTTTGCGCCGGGGCTTGACCCGGCCAGTATCGATGTTTCGATCGAACGCGGCGTGCTGACGCTGTCGGGCGAACGCGGCAGCGAACTGCCCCAGGCGGATGCGAAAGCGGCGACGCACATCAACGAGCGCATCAGCGGTGCTTACCGCCGCGCCATCAGTCTGCCTGACGACATCGATCCGGAAAGCGCCTCGGCCGCCTACAAGGACGGCGTGCTGCACGTCAGCATCCAGCGCCGTGCCGCCTCGATGCCGCGTCGCGTCGAAATCACTGAAAAAAGCTGAAGAAAGGAAAACATCATGAACGAACATCAGGTGACAGAAACCGCGCAACGGAAAAATGAAAGCGAATACGCCGAAACGGCGGCCATGCTGCCGCCCGTCGATGTCATCGAGGACGCAGCGGGCATTACGCTCTATGCCGACTTGCCGGGCGTGCCGAAAGACAAGCTGAACGTCCACGTCGATGCGGAAGCGCTGTCCATCGAAGGTGAAGTCGCACTACCCATTCCCACCGATATGGAAGCCAGCTACGTCGAAGTCGAATTGCCGCGCTATCGCCGGACGTTTTCGCTGGGCAAGGAACTCGACCGCGAGAACATCCGGGCCGAATTCAACAATGGTGTACTCAAACTGAGCATCCCCAAGCTTGAACGTGCCAAACCGCGCAAGATCGAAGTGCGCGTCGCGTAACTGGCCGGATTGGCCGGACGATTGCCCGGCAGTGCCTCCCGCGGTAACCGCGCCACTGCATTCCCACCGTGCGCCTCTCAAAATGCCGGCCTTCCTGGTCGGCATTTTTCATTCGCAATCATATGGCGCCAACGGCAGGGTGCATGGCGCCAACGACATGGTGGATGTGCAGCTTGCCGCGCAAGTCTGAATGCGGTGGATATTGCGGCGGACGTTGCGACAGAGGCTGCCCGCAAGCCCGCGTCAATAGGGCATTTTCGGGCAGGGTGGCCGGAAACGCCCATTCCATGCGGGCTTCAGGGCATGCTTACCGGCAACGCCCAATCTACGCCGGCTTCAGGCCGATCATGGCAAACAGCACAGCGTGCCGCTGTGCCACAGCCATCGCAGCCTTCCCTTGCCGGGAGCGCTCCATCTGGCTATCCCGCAAAAGCGGGTTCCGCGCCAATCTTGTATGATTGCCTGCCTCCCGAACCATTGCGCCAAGCTCATTTTTACTACCATCCGCCATGCCACATATTTCACTTCACGACGATCTGGCCGCCCAGCTCGCCACGCTCGATCACGACGGCCTGCGCCGTCATCGCCGCACGCTGGCCTCCCCGTGCGGGCCGCTGGCGATCGTCGACGGCCGTGAATTCATCAGCTTTTGCAGCAACGACTATCTGGGCCTGGCCGCCGATCCGGCGCTGATCGAGGCGGCCTGCGCCGGCGCTCGCCGCTGGGGCGTTGGCAGCGGCGCCTCGCATCTCGTCAGCGGCCACCTGGCGCCACATGACGCGCTGGAGCGGCGGCTCGCCGCCTTTGCCGGCTTTCCGCGCGCACTGCTGATGACGACCGGCTACATGGCCAACATCGGCATGGTGACTGCACTGGCGGGGCGTGGAGACACCATTTTTGCCGATCGTCTGAACCATGCTTCCTTGATCGATGCCGTGCAGCTCGCCAAAGCGCAAGGCGTGGAAAGTCACCGTTATCCGCACGGCGATCTTGCCGCGCTGGAGCGCCTGCTCGCGGCCAACCCGGCCCGGCCCGGCCAGCGCAGGCTGATCCTGACCGACGCCGTTTTCAGCATGGATGGCGACCTCGCGCCCCTGCCCGGCCTGCTCGAACTGGCCGAACGTTTCGATGCCTGGCTGCTGGTCGATGATGCCCACGGTTTCGGCGTGCTTGGCCCGCAAGGGCGCGGCAGTCTGGCGCACTTCGGGCTAGATATCGGCCTGAGCGGGCAAGCGCGCGCCGAACGGCTCGTTTATATGGGCACGCTCGGCAAGGCTGCCGGCGCTTCGGGCGCTTTCGTCGCCGCGTCGGAAACCGTGATCGAATGGCTGATCAGCCGCGCGCGCACCTACATTTTCACCACCGGCGCCAGCCCGATCATGGCCTGCGCGCTGCTCGCCAGCCTGGATCTGATCGAACAGGGCGATGCGCGGCGCGCGCATCTGCAAAGTCTGATCGCCCGCCTGCGCGACGGGCTGTCCGCCACGCAATGGCGGCTGATGCCTTCGCCCACGGCCATCCAGCCCATCATCATCGGCGACAATCACGCGGCGTTGCGCGTGGCCGCTGCGCTCTACGAGAAGGGAATCTGGGCGCCTGCCATCCGCCCGCCGACGGTGCCGGCAGGCACGGCGCGGCTGCGCGTTTCGCTGTCGGCCACGCATCGCGTCGAGCAGATCGACCGCCTGGTCGATGCTTTGAAGGAATGCGCATGAGCAGGCCGTCGCTGGCGTTGATTCACGGCTGGGGCTTGGGGCGGCAAGCCTGGGCGCCGGTCATTCCCGCACTGTCGGCACACCTGGATATTCATCTCGTCGACCTGCCCGGTTACGCAAGCGCGCCGCCCGATCCCGGCTGCTTTGCCGACGCCGCTCGCCGGATTGCCTGCCGCCTGCCCGCGGGCAGCCTGCTGTGCGGCTGGTCACTGGGCGCGCTGCTGGCGCTGGAAATCGCCACGCAGCAGGCACATCCGCAGGCAGAGCAGCCGCCAACGCATTTCAGCGGGCTGATCCTCGTCGGCGCAACGCCGTGCTTCACACAACGCGACGACTGGCCGCACGCACAAACGCCGCAACTGCTGGAGCGTTTTACCCAGGCGGTGGCCGATGCGCCGGGCGAAACACTGCGCCATTTCATTGCGCTGCTCAACCAGGGCGACGCACAAGCGCGCGCCCATACCCGCAGCCAGCAGCGCGCATTGTCGGCCATGCCCGCGCCCGATCCAGCCAGCCTGCAACAAGGTCTGGACTGGCTGGAGAACGTCGATTTGCGCGCGGCCGTCACGGCGATTACCATGCCGACTTTGCTGATTCACGGCGACCGCGACCCGCTCATGCCGCTGCCCGCCGCACGCTGGCTGTCCGCGGCGCTGCCGAACGCGCGGCTCGCGTGTATCGAGGGTGCGGCACATGCGCCGTTTCTCAGCGCACCGGAACGTTTTGCCGAACTTGTCATCGAACACTGTCATGTCTGCCGCATCACCCCACACGCCCCGACCAGCGGACGCTGAACCGCTTAAACAGCGCGTATGCGCCGCCTTTGATCGGGCCGCCGCGACGTATGACGAAGCCGCCATCGTCCAGCGCCATGCCTGCCATGCACTGCTCGCGCACCTGGCGCCGGAAACCGCTCCGGCGCATATTCTCGACGCAGGCTGCGGCACCGGCTTCGGCGCGCGCATCCTGCGCCAGCGCTGGCCGCAGGCGCACATTACCGGCGCCGACTTTGCGCCGACCATGGTCGAGCGGGCGCGCCCGGTGATGGACGAATGTTTCACCGCCGACATCGAAGCCCTACCGCTGCCCGCGCAGCAGTTCGATCTGTGGTGGTCAAACATGAGCATCCAATGGTGCAACGCCGCCGCTGTATTCGCCGAAGCCCGACGCACGCTGCGCTCCGGCGGCCGGCTGGCCGCCAGCACCTTGGGGCCGGAGACTTTCCATGAAATGCGGGAAGCTTTTTCCGGCATCGACACCTATCGCCACACGCTGCATTTCAACGAACCCGACGCGATCATCCGCGCGCTCGACGACGCCGGGTTTAGGCAAATCGAACTCTGGCGCGAGCAGCGCCCGATCTACTACCCTGACCTGAAAACCCTGCTGCGCGCCATCAAGGCCATCGGCGCGCAAAATGTCGGCGGCGGCGGCCGCAGCAGCCTGATGGGCCGCGCCGCCTGGCAGAAAGTGGAGGCGGCTTACGAACGCTTCCGCACCGCCGAGGGGCTACCTGCCACTTACGACATCATTTTTGCCTGCGCCGCTACGATATGAACACGCACTTAACGCCCACTTCACCGATTCCGCCCGTTCCATCCACTTCCTCCGCCCCAGCGCCGGCAAACGCCTGGTTCATCACCGGCACCGATACCGAAGTCGGCAAAACCTTTTCCACCTGTACGCTGCTGCACGTGCTGAAACAGCGGGGAATCCGCGCCGTCGGCATGAAGCCCGTCGCCGCCGGCATTGACGCTGACGGCAAAAACGATGATGTCGAATCGCTAATTGCCGCTTCCGGCGTCGAAGCGCCGCGCCCGCTCGTCAATCCCTACCTGTTTGCACCGCCGATCGCGCCGCATATCGCCGCCCAGGAAACCGGCGAGCACATCGATATCGAGCGCATCGCCACCGCCTTTGACGCGCTGCGCACGCTGGCGGACGCCGTGTTGGTCGAAGGCGTCGGCGGTTTCCGTGTGCCGCTCGATGCGGAACATGACGCCGGCGATCTGGCAAAACGGCTGGGACTACCGGTCATCCTCGTCGTCGGCATGCGCCTGGGCTGCATCAACCATGCGCTGCTTACCGCCGAATCGGTTGCCGCCGCCGGGCTGCCGTTGGCCGGCTGGATCGCCAACCGGATCGACCCGGCCATGTCGCGCTGGGAAGGCAATCTGGCGGCGCTGCAGGCGCGCCTGCCCGTACCGTTGCTCGGTATCATCCCGCCGTACAGTACGCCGGAGGCCGCCGCCCACCTGCTACACCTGCCGGGAGAGTAAGCGCGTAAAACCATTCGGAGCCATCAGGGACCGTCCGATAGATTCTGCGGATTATCGAGGCATCCGCCTGCATGCGCCGTACCGGCCGGCTCGCCTGGGCTTTTCCATCCCTCATCGATCATTATTGCAGCCGCTTTATTTTCCTTTATTTCCTCTTGCTCTTGCCGGCGCGCTTCCGCCCTGATGGGAACGTCGATGATTGCATCGGCGATCGTCCCAGTGGGCAGCAACGCGTAAAAACGCATCCGCTATAATCCGCCGTATACGCTGTTCCTGACTCACGAACCTCCGTACTCCCCTGACCCGTCGCCCGTCTTGCCCATGAATTTTCTCTTCGATCTGTTCCCTGTCATCCTGTTCTTTGCTGCCTTCAAGCTGGCCGATATCTACGTCGCCACGGCTGTGACCATTGCCGCAACCTTCGTCCAGATCGCCTGGACCTGGCTGCGCACGCGCAAGGTCAGCGGCATGCTCTGGACGAGCTTCGCCATCGTCACCCTCTTTGGTGGCATGACGCTGTTTCTGCGCGACGAAACGTTCATCAAATGGAAGCCAACCGTGCTCTACTGGGCGCTGTCCTCAGCCTTCATCATCGGACGGCTGTGCGGCAAGAATCTGATCCGCGGGCTGCTCGGCGCCCAGCTTACCTTGCCCGAGGCCGTCTGGAACCGCCTCAACTGGGCATGGACCGGCTTCTTTGCTTTTATGGGGCTGGCCAATCTGGCGGTGGCATTCTTCATGGGGCTGTCCACCGCCGCCTGGGTAAATTTCAAGCTGTTTGGCAGCATGGGCATGACGCTGGCTTTCGTGCTAGCGCAAGGTTTCATGCTGGCCAAATACATCGAAAACAATGAAAAGCAGCCCTGATACGGGAACCCCAATGCGATATGCCCTCATCGCCGAGGACCGCACCAATTCCCTGGCAGCGCACCAGGCCGCCCATCCAGCACACATTGAACGCCAGCGCGCCTTGCAGGATGAAGGACGGCAGCGGCTCGCCGGCGCCTGCCCGGCCATCGATGCGCCTACCCCCGGTCCGGGCGGCTTCCGCAGCAGCCTGATCGCCGCCAAATGCGCCTCGCGCGCAGCCGCGCAGCGCTGGGCCAAGCGCGACTCTTATGCCCTTGCCGGAAGTTACGCCCGGCTGACCGTCAAACCTTTCTGTCAAGTCCTGCCAGCATGAGCGTCGACATCGCCGTCACGGGCACTGAAACGATGGGCTTGCTGCGCGAGCGCCTGAAAAGTCTCTCGCCGCAATCGCTCGAAATCATCGACGAATCGGCGCAGCACGCCGGCCATACCGGAACGCGGAACGGCGGGCATTATCGCCTGTACATCGTCTCACCGGCTTTCGCTGGCAAGACGATGCTTGCACGGCACCGTCTTGTCCATGAAACCTTGGGCGAACTGATGCATGGTAGAATTCATGCGCTAGGCATTACGGCGCTCGCGCCGGAAGAGTGCCGACCTGGTTGAAATTCGCAGACCTGCGCAAAAAAGGCTTCGGACAATTCAATCAATTTATCAAGCCAATTTTCCCAATCCAACTTCTGACCTCACGGAACCTTCGAAAGGAATCCTCGCATGAAAAAACTGACCCAATGCGCCGCTGCCCTGCTCATCGGCACCCTGCTTTCGGCTTCGGCCGGTGCCGCTGAGAAAACACTTGTCACCGTCAACGGCAGCGCCATCCCGCAAAGTACGGCAGACCTCTTCATCGCCGAACAGACCGCACAAGGCGCCACTGACAACGCCGAACTGAGAAATGCCGTGCGCGAAGAGCTGATCCGCCGCGAATTGCTGGTTCAGGAAGCCCAGAAGGCGGGGATCGATAAAAAATCGGACGTCATCGCGCAGATCAACGCCATGCGCCAATCGGTTCTTATCCGTTCCTTTCTCCAAGATTACGCCAAGAAGCATCCTGTCAGCGACGCCCAGCTCAAGTCCCTGTACGAAACGATCAAATCGCAGATGAGCGGCACCGAGTACAAGGCGCGCCATGTGCTGGTCAAGGATGAAGCCGAGGCCAAGGCCATCATCGAGAAGCTGAAGAAAGGCGAAAAGTTCGCCGACCTGGCCAAACAGTCCATCGATACTGGCACCAAAGACAATGGCGGCGAACTGGGCTGGGCAACGCCGGCCAATTTCGTCAAGCCGTTTGCCGATGCGCTTACCGGCCTGAGCAAGGGCAAATTTACGGAAACGCCGGTCAAAACCGACTTTGGCTACCACGTCATCCTGCTTGAAGACAGCCGCCCGCAAACCATCCCCTCGTTTGACGAACTTAAGCCGCGCCTCCAGCAACAGGCACAGGCCGAGCAAATCAGCAAGATGGTCGAGGATCTGCGCGCCAAGGCAAAACTTAAATAAGCACGCACGCGAGGCGCCGGCAGCGCCCCGCTGCCGCTCTGTAGCACTGTGCACAACGCCAAAACGCCGTACCGCTAGCGGGCGGCGTTTTGTTTTACGTTTTTTTACCTTTCATGAGGGTGAAAAAACTTAGCACAAAGCCCCTCGTCCCTTGCTTTAACCCGTCTCCAGGCACGTCTGGCATTCCGCTCCCGCAGTCCGCTTGCTTATCCGGATTATCCGGACAACGCTTTCCGGCACAGCCCTCGCATCTCGCACCACTGGCAAACGCTGTCTGTGCCGTTCGCCGGCAGCGGCGCGCCAGCATGCATGGCGTTGAACACCGAAACCAGGCGCTGGCCCTGCGCTTGAGCCAGCGCCGCCAGATCATCGCCACTGGCAGGGACGGCGCTGACCGCCTCGTCGTCGAGCGCGAGGTAAGCCGCCTCGGCGGCCTTATGCAGCAAGGCGTAGCTGGAAAGCTGCACATCACCATCCTGTTGCTGCATCTTTTTGATCGATGCCGCCCGCTGTGTTTTGTAATCGAGCAGCGCAACCTCACCCGCCGCTTCATCGCCACGCCGGTCAATGCGGTCAATGCGGCCATACAGCTCGACACGGCTACCCCCTGCGTCGCCAGATAGCGGAAACACACGGCTGACCGGCGTTTCAGCCTGCGCCCAGCGCCAGCCTTCAGCTTCCCAGCGGCGCTGCCAGTCGAGGTACGACGGCAAACGTTTTTCCCAACGCTGGCGCCAGGCAATCGCCAGAAAATCGTCCGCCACCGCGGGCGCAAAAACCGTGTCCACGCATTCAAGCAGGCAGGCCAGCGCTTCATTGGCAGGCCGTTCGGAGACACAGGGACAACGCGAATGAAATTCCTGCAGGCTGCGATGCACGAGGGTGCCGTAGTCGCGTTTTTCCATCGCCTCGCGCACCTCGTCCATTTCCCCCAGCTGCAGGACATGGCTGGCGAAGAAACGGTATGGGCAGGCAACGAGGCGGGCGTAGGCGCTGACGGAAAGACGTGCAGGCAACCGCTTTGCCGGCACGGAAATTGCCATGCGTTCCGCTGCTGCCAGCGCTGCACATGACGCGTCGGATACGGGGGCTGTCGCACTTTCCGCATCGGCGGCAGGAGGTGGCGACAACGGCGAGCGCTGGAGGTCATCCCCCCAGGCCAGCGTATGCAGCGTCGAGAGCAGCAGGAATTCCGGCGCGAGCAAATTGCTTTCGCCATCCTGTATCGACTGCCAGGTGACAACGACGCGCGGTACCATGGCCAGCAGCAACTCGAGGTCGCGGCGTAATTCACGTTCGCCATCGGCATGGGTGCGCAGCCCCAGCTCGCGGCGGACCGCCTGATTGAAAAAAGCGCCATGTCCTGCCGGCGCCAACTGGCGCGCGTCGCCGCCGATCAGGATCGCCGCCTCGAAACGGCGCAAGGAAGCGGCATTCAGCGGCGTCAGCACAATCGGGCTGACAACACGATCATCGCGGAAGCTTGTCGATTCAAATTCATGCCGTAACCAGTCGCGCCACGCGCCGAACGAAAACCGGCCGGCATCGCCCGCCAGTTCTTCCTGACGGGCTGTCAGCATCGCGAGCAGTGCCTTGCCGGCGATGTCATCCGCCAATACGTCCTGCATCCCCAGCACCACCAGCGCTTCATGCAGACAAGAAAGCCAATGCACAAGCGGGGCGTGCTGCGCACCGAACAGTGCCTGCGCCGCCGCCAGGCGTTCAAGCGCGGCAAACGCCTGTTCTTTGCCGGCAGTGTCGCTGTGCGCCAATGCCCGCCGGATAGCCGCCAGTCCGCCGTCGACAGAAGCGCTGCGAATGACCGTTTCAAGCGCGAACACGGCTGTTTGGCGCAGCTCTTCCGACCAGTCGGCGCAGAAGAACGGCGTTTTGCACATATCGAGCAGATCGCGGTATCGGCTGTTTCCGGCGACAGTTTCGAGCAACGCATCCACCGCAGCTGCAGCGCGTGAGGTCGACAGCAGCCAGCCGGTTTCATCGCTGACCCATACGTGCTCGCGTTCGAGCAGGGCGCGCACGCGCCGCGCCGTCAGGCGATCCTGCGCAATCAGCGCTATACGCCGCACGCCAGCCTGCAACCAGGCGCCAACCTGAGCGACGACAGCCTGCGCCTCCGGCTCACGTCCGGCCGTCGGCACCAGCGCCAGACGGCCGGCCAGCGGACTATGCGGATGGCGCTGCGCCACGGCGCCTGCCCGTTCCGCCATCGGCGGCGACGCGGCGGCGCTGGTCGTCATTGAGGCCGCATTGATGACGGGAGCGGCAGGCAGCCAAGCTGCCGCCAATGTATCCAACAGCGGCGTTTTCTCCGGGGACGCCGACTCGCGCGGCAGCGGATAGACCATATGCACCGACTGATACGCGGCATAACGCTGGTAAAAATCGTATTCGGCAGCAGACAGCGCTTCCTTCGACACGGCGTCGAGTACGACGAATATGGGCGCAGACTGCGGCGGTAAAGCCTGCGCCTGCTGCGCCAGTCCGCTCAGCTGCAGGCGATACGCTGCGGCTGCGTCAGGCTCCCCAGAAATTACCAGCGCACGCCACAGTTCGTGGATGATGCGCGCTTCAAACGCAAGCGGCTGCGAAGCGCGCAGGGCATAGGCGTTTTCCAGTTGCACGGCGAGCGCTTCGGCGTTATCGGGCAATGAGACCGAAGCCTCGCTCAATTCGTCAAATAGCGCCGCCATTTCACTGACGATGCCCCACAGTACGGATTCGGCCCCCTTGAAGCACGCCCAGCCGCGCGTGCGCAGCGCTTCGTACAACAACGCCAGCCGTCGGCTCGACGACAACGGCGCCACCGGCAAGGGAATGGTTTGCGCCCATTGGCGCAGCGTCGCGAAAACAGGCAACAAGGCCGCGCCGGGCAAGCGCTGGACCAGCGCCGCCCGTAGTTCGGCGGCAATGGGCAGAGACGGGGCGAGCACACGCAACGATGAAAAATCGTGATGCGTCGCTGCGCAAGAATGGTGGGCGACCAGACGTGCCGCCAGCGCGTCAAAAAACGCCTCATCAGGCGGCAGTCCCACAATATTCATTCTGAGCCTTTCTGTTTTTCCGCGTTCGCCGTCTCGCCAGCGATCCGTACAATGTTCCGCACCTGAAACGGCACCAGAGACGAAAGCCATAGCACACCGGCAGCACACGACCCGTTCAAAGGAAAAACTGGCGGCACGCCGGCAGGCTGGATAGAACGCCTACATGTTGCGGCAAACCCGCTCGATTTTCCCCGCGCTGCCGCTTTTTTGCTAGCATTACACCCGCTGCCAGAATCGCTACCAGAATACTTCCCGTGTGTTGTCCATTCTCCGATTTTCAGATCATTCTCCTTCGGCAGCGTACCTACCAAATTCCACATTCCGGATTTTCAATATTTTAATTTTCCCTGAAAGTGACTCCATGAGCGAACATATTTCCTACGTTACCGATGCCACCTTTCCCACCGATGTTCTGCAAGCGCAAGGCCCGGTGCTGCTTGATTTCTGGGCCGAATGGTGCGGCCCGTGCAAGATGCTGGCGCCCATTCTCGACCAGATCGCCGAGGAATACGCCGGTCGTTT
>ERZ773077.848-NODE-848-length-22135-cov-7.199638_pt1 | contig 22135 bp, 20 predicted proteins | sample MGYA00580612_ERZ773077 | MGnify/ENA primary metagenome ERZ773077 (study PRJEB29015, sample SAMEA2737971) | human oral metagenome | biome: human oral; feature: human-associated habitat; material: dental | place: China | collected 2021 ...
GACCTGAGCTTCCCAAGCTCAAGACGTGGGTTCGATTCCCATCGCCCGCTCCACTCCAGCTTTTATTTCAGCCTTTCATGGCGCGCCGCAAAGGCCCATGAAGGGCTTCAGCCCGCCTGGCCCGCCGTCGCGGCCCTTCCAGAAATTCCGATCCGGCAACGCCCGGCCCCAATCCGCTGGCGCTGGTTTCGGCAAGCATCAAAGCGGCCCAGGCAAAGCGCGAATCCAGGCGCAAGCGCCCTTGCCGCATGACGGCCGCAAGCCCGCCCCAAGGCCAAAGAGTCAGCCTGGCGCCCGGCGCGCTTTGCGATGCACCCCGCCTAAACGCCCGCCGCGCCCGGGCGCAACCGCCTGCCGCGCGAAGGCGCCTCCAGTCCCCCGCTTCCATTCTTTCGCCCTGCTGCGGCCAGCCGCAGCGCCAGGCTGGCGAATTCCTAGAATCCGCCCCTTTTGAATCCTCTTTGCCGAAAGGAATGCTCACATGTCCCTGAAAAACGTCACCCCCGGCGACAAAGCGCCCGAAGCCTTCAACGTCGTCATTGAAATTCCCATGCACGGCGACCCCATCAAATATGAAGTGGACAAGCAAAGCGGCGCCCTCTTCGTGGACCGCTTCATGAGCACCGCCATGTACTACCCCGCCAACTATGGCTACGTGCCGCAGACGCTGGCCGGCGACGGCGATCCGGTGGACGTGCTGGTCGTCACCCCCGTGCCGCTGCCGCCTGGCGTGGTCGTCACCTGCCGCGCCATCGGCATCCTGAACATGCAAGACGAAGCGGGCAACGACGCCAAGGTGCTGGCCGTGCCCGTTTCCAAAAAGCTGCCGCTGTATGACGGCTGGAAAACGCCTGACGACGCGCCGCAAAGCCTCACGCGCGCCATCACGCACTTTTTCGAGCACTACAAAGACCTGGAAGCAGGCAAATGGGTCAAGGTGCTGGGCTGGGACGGCCCCGAAGCCGCAAAAAAGGAAATTGCCGACGGCATCGCCGCCGCCAAAAAGTAAGCCCGCGCGAAGCGAGGCGGGGTCGCCGCCTCTGCTTCTTCACCTTCGCTCCTTGCTCCCGTTTTGCTTTGATTTAGCTCCTTGATTCATAGCATGAGGTCCTAGTGCAGACTGCGCAAGGCCTGTTTTTCATACCCCTGAATCAGCTCCTGTTTTTGAATCAGCAAAGCGGCCTCTTCGCTGCCCCCGCCCCCTCTTCACGCGCTTTTTTCTTCGCGCGCCCCTCGCATGAATGCCCCTGCTGACACCCCGCTGGCCCAGGCCGTCATCGCGCAGGCCGTGCAGGGCCTGGAAAGCACGGGCTGGCTGGACGACGCCGGCGCGCTGCGCCAGGCCGCGCGCGAAAAGCCGGGCGAGCGCCCGGCCCAATACCTGCGCCGCGCCTGGCTGCTGGGCGAGCGCCTGGGGCTGACGCAGGCGCTGGAGCAGGCGCGCGCCGCGCTGGCGCTGGCCCTCATCGCGCTGGCGCTGGCCGTGGCCCTGGCCGCGCTGGGGCTGGAGCGCGCCGCGCTGGGCGCGGAGCGCACCATCAACGCCGCTGCAGCCCTGGCCGCCCTGCTGGGGCCGCACCTGCTGGCGCTGGCCGTCTGGCTGGCCGCGCTCATGCTGCCCAAACGGCTGTCCGGACAGCTGCCCGGACAACTGCCTCAAGCCAGCGGCGGCGCGCTGCTGGGGCGGATGGCCTGGCGGCTGGCCCAACGCATGGCACAGCGGGTCGCCTCGCGCGCCAGCCGCCGCCTGGCGCGCTCCGGCGCGAATGCGGCCCGGCTGCTCGATGCCAGCGCCACCGTCTTGCAGCGCCTGCGGCTTTGGCCCTGGCTTCTGGGCGGCATCAGCCACGGCATCTGGGCGCTGGCCTTCGCGCTGGCGCTGGCGCTGCTGCTGTTTGACTTTGCCTTTCGCGCCTACAGCCTGACCTGGGAGACCACCATCCTCAGCAGCCACGCCTTCGCCGCCTTCGTGCAAGCCAGCGGCTGGCTGCCCGCGCGGCTGGGCTTTGCCGTGCCCGACGCCGCCGCCGTGCAGCAGACCCTGGCGGCATCGGCTCCGGCCTCCGCCACTCTCGCATCCAGCGCCGCCGCCGCGAATCAAAGCGCCTGGGCCTGGTGGCTCATGGGCTGCGTATTCACCTACGGCCTGCTGCCGCGCGCCCTGCTGGCCGCCTTTTGCCTGTGGCGCTGGCAGCAGGGCCTGGGCCGCCTTGCGCAGCCCGATGCCGCCCTGCCCGCAGACTCGCCCGAAGCCTTGCTGCACGTGCGGCAAGTCTTCGCCCGCCTGGATGCCCTCGCGCCCGCCGTCGTCATGGACGCCGAGCGCCCCGCCCCTTGCAGCGAAAGCGCCGCCAGCGCCCACGCCGCCAGCGCAGCGCCCGCGCTCATCGGCTTTGAACTGCCGCCGGAGCTGCCCTGGCCCCCTGCCCTGCCGGCCAGCCCCGCGCTTCGCATCCTGAATGTGGATGGCAGCAGCGCCCAGCGCCAGGCCGCCCTGGCCGAGCTGGCCGCGCGCCCGCCCGCCGCCTTGCTGCTGGCCTGCCACGCCAGCGCCAGCCCTGACCGGGGCGCCGCCCGCTTCCTGCGCGAAGCCGCCCGCCACGCGCCGCGCACCGCGCTCTGGCTCGTGCCCGCAGACGAAGCGGCCCAGGCCGGGCACGCCGCGCGCTGGCAAAACTGGCTCCGCGCCGAAAAGCCGGGCGCCGCCCTGCTCGCCAGCAAAGCCAGCGCCCTCGCCTGGCTGCAAAAGCCATGACGGCATTGCCGCAAGCCGCGCAGCCAGTTCAGAAAAAAGAGCAAATTCAGGGCACCCAAAAACGGCATTGGCGCAAATTGCACTAGGACATCATGCTATGAATCAAGGAGCGAAATAAGCCCCCTTGATTCCACCGCCCGCCAGCCCCCTGAAAACAGCGCGGCCTGCGGCCATGCCCGCGAGACACATCCGCTAACATTGCCCGCTTGTCCGCACACACAGGAGTAGGCCCTTGGCCAAACGCACCTTTCTCGACTTCGAGCAGCCCATCGCCGAACTCGAAAACAAGATTGAAGAGCTGCGCAACATGCAATCGGGCAATGAGGCGGCGGTAGACATCACCGAAGAAATCGACCGCCTCAGCCAGAAAAGCCTCAAGCTCACCCAGGACATCTACCGCAGCCTCACGCCCTGGCAAATCACCAAAATCGCCCGCCACCCCGACCGCCCCTACACGCTGGACTACGTCAAGGGCCTGTTCACCGGCTTCATTGAGCTGCACGGCGACCGCCACTTTGCCGACGACCAGAGCATCATCGGCGGCCTGGCGCGCTTTGGCGGCCATGCCTGCGTGGTGATCGGCCACCAAAAAGGGCGCGACACCAAGGAGCGCACCCTGCGCAACTTCGGCATGACGCGCCCCGAGGGCTACCGCAAGGCGCTGCGGCTGATGAAAACGGCCGAGAAATTCGGCCTGCCCGTCTTCACCTTCGTGGACACGCCCGGCGCTTTTCCGGGCATCGACGCCGAAGAGCGCGGCCAGTCTGAAGCCATCGGCCGCAACATCTATGAAATGGCGCAGCTGCGCACGCCCATCATCACCACCATCATTGGCGAAGGCGGCTCCGGCGGCGCGCTGGCCATTGCCGTGTCAGACCAGACGCTGATGCTGCAATACGCCATCTATTCCGTCATCAGCCCCGAAGGCTGCGCCTCCATCCTCTGGAAAACCGGCGAGAAAGCCGCCGAAGCCGCCGAGGCGCTGGGCATCACGGCCCCGCGCCTGAAAAGCCTGGGCCTGATCGACAAAGTAGTCAGCGAGCCGACAGGCGGCGCGCACCGCGACCCGCAGCACATGTGCACCCTGCTCAAGCGCGCCCTGGGCGAAGCCTGGCGCCAACTCAGCGCCCTGGAGCCTGAAGAGCTGCTGGAGCGCCGCTACCAGCGCCTGCAAAGCTACGGCCGCTTTGAAGCGGCCCCCGCCTGAGGGCCTGCTCAGCGCACGGCCGCGAGGGGCGAAAGCGCAGCCCCGGGCGAAGCGGCGCTCAAACCACCACCGGCTCCGGCTCCAGGCGAATGCCGAAGCGCTCGTAAACGCTGGTCTGAATGGCCTTGGCCAGCGTCATCACTTCGCCGCCCGTGGCCGAGTGGTCGGCCGCGCCCAGGTTCACCAGCACGAGAGCCTGCTTTTCATAGACGCCCGCGTTGCCCATGCGCTTGCCGCGCCAGCCGCAGGCGTCGATCAGCCAGCCGGCGGCGAGCTTGACGCGGCCATCGGGCAGCGGGTAATGCACCACCTGCGGCTCGCGGGCAATGATGTCGCGGCACTGCTCGGCCGTGACGGTGGGGTTTTTGAAAAAGCTGCCCGCGTTGCCCAGCACGGCGGGATCGGGCAGCTTGGCGCGGCGGATGGCCACCACCCAGTCCCGAATCTGGCTGGCCGTGGGCGCAGCCACGCCTTCTTCCGCCATGCGGCGCTGCAAATCCAGGTAGCCCAGCTCGGGCCGCCACTGGCGCGGCAGGGCGTAGCGCACGCGCAAGATGGCGGCGCACCCGGCCAGGCCCAGCCCGCCCGGCTCGGCGGGGGCGTGCTTGAAGATGGAATCGCGGTAGCCGAAGGCGCATTGCGCTGCGTCCAGCTTGAAGGGGCGGCCCGTGCGCAAGTCAATGGCATCCAGCGAATGAAAGCGGTCTTGCTGCTCCACGCCGTAAGCGCCAATGTTCTGCACGGGCGCTGCGCCCACCGTGCCGGGAATGAGCGCCAGGTTTTCCAGCCCCGGCAGGCCCTGCGCCAGCGTCCATTGCACAAAGCCGTGCCAGCTTTCGCCCGCGCCTGCTTCCACGATGGTGTGGCGCGCCGTCTGCTCCAGCACGCGCAGCCCCGGCACTTCCATCTTGAGCACGGCGGCGCGCACTTCGCCCGTGGCCAGCACGATGTTGCTGCCGCCGCCCAGCACCAGGCGCGGCAGGCCCGCCAGCTCCGGGGCGGCCAGCGCCTGCCGCAAGTCTTGCTCGCTGCGCACGCGCACCAGCGCGGCAGCGCGCGCGGCGATGCCAAAGGTGTTGAAGCTCTGCAAGGGGGCCTGGCGGGAGACAAGCATGTGACAATTGTGGCATTGCCTTTTTGTTGCAGGAGATACAGATGCCTTCATTCGACACGGTGTGCGACCCCGACATGGTGGAAGTGCGCAACGCGGTGGACAACGCCGCCAAGGAAATCGGCACGCGCTTTGACTTCAAGGGCACCAGCGCTGCCATTGAACTCAAGGACAAGGAAATCATCCTGCTGGGCGATGCCGACTTCCAGCTCCAGCAGGTGGAAGACATCCTGCGCGCCAAGCTCGCCAAGCGCGGCGTGGACGTGCGCTTTCTGGACAAGGGCGAAGTGCAAAAAGCCGGCGGCGACAAAGTCAGGCAGGTGGTGAAAGTGCGCAGCGGCATCGCCACGGAAGACGGCAAGAAGATTCAGAAACTCATCAAGGACAGCAAGCTGAAAGTGCAGGCCGCCATCCAGGGCGAAGCCGTGCGCGTGACGGGCGCCAAGAAAGACGATTTGCAAGCCGTCATGGCCCTGCTGCGCAAGGAAATGAGCGCACTGCCGCTGTCGTTCAACAACTTTCGCGACTGAAAAAAACCTTATGCACTCACCTTCCTTTGTCTTGCTTGCCGCCTTGTTTGCCGCCTTTCCGGCAGCGGCGCAAAACGTTTCCCTGCAAGGCATGATGGGCGGCAAGGCGCTGCTTGTCATCAACGGCGGCCGCCCGCGCGCGCTGGCGCCGGGCGAAAGCGCACAGGGCGTTAAAGTCATCTCCACCGGCGCGGATCAGGCGGTTGTCCTGGCCGACGGCAAGCAACTGACCTTGCGCGTGGGCGCCACGCCCGTGAATGTGAGCGGCACCGGCAACAGCCGCATCGTGCTCACGGCTGACGCGCGCGGCCATTTCGTCACCGGCGGCAGCATCAACGGCAAAACCGTGGAGTTCATGGTGGATACCGGCGCCACGGCGCTTGCCATCGGCCATGCCGAAGCCGATCGCATCGGGCTGGACTACCAGAGCGGCCGCCCTGTGGGCTTGCGCACGGCCAATGGCATCGTGCGCGGCTGGCAAATCCACGTGGACAAAGTGCGCGTAGGCAATGTCACCGTGCATAACGTGGAAACCGTCGTCACCCCCATTCCCATGCCCTTCGTGCTGCTGGGCAACAGCTTTCTCAACCACTTCAGCATGCGCCGCGAAGGCAGCCAGATGACGCTGGAAAAGCGCGGCTGAGCGGCTCAGGCCCCTTCGCCCCCACCCTTGTCCTCGCCTTTCACCCCTCATGCGCTGTCTGTCCGCCCACGCCGCTTCTGCCGCCCTGGCCCTCTTTCTGGCCGCGCCGGCCTGGGCGCAGGCCCACAAATGCCAGACGCCCGGCGGCCCTGTCACCTACTCTGACCAGCCTTGCGCCAGCGCACAAACCGGAGGCCCCATCACCCTGCGCCCCAACAGCATGGACGGCAGCGAAGGCCGCGCGCAAGACCAGCGCGCCGCAGCCGCGCAGGCTGCATCGTCCGCCGCATCGCCCGCCAGCCGCACAGGCCGCGCCAGCAGCCACCACTCAAACAGCTGGGCCTGCCGCAATGCCCTGCGCAGCCTGCAAACCCAGCCGCAGCGCGTGGATGCCGAGCAGTTTGAGCAGGAACGCCAGGCCGCTTCCCGCGCCTGCGGCCATGAAGTGCGCGCCAAGCCGCCCAGGGAACCCAAAGCCCGGCCGCTGCGCAAACAGCGCGCCGCCAGCTCGCCTGCCAGCCGCGAAAAACGCCGCAGCAAGCCGTGACGCCTGGCATCAGACACACCAAAAACAGGAGCAAATCCAAGGGGCAAAAAAGGCGCTCCGCGCAGTTTCCACCAGGACATCACGCTATCGATAGAGTAGCTAAACGGCGCCACGCCTGCGGCTTGCCCGTTGTGCCCATTCATTCTCTGAAACAGCGGCCACGCCAAAACCATCCGGCTGATGAAAAAAGAAAATCAATCTGGCATTTTGTTTTATTACCCGGCGAATCATGTTTTCCCGGGGATATGAATGTCTGATTCAAGACAATGAATCAGCGGCGGAAATCATCGTGAATGTCCGGATTCATGATTTGAATGAACTGAAAATGACCGCCCGAAGCCATTGCCGGGCGGTTTTTTCATGTGATGAAGGCTGGCATTTTCAAAAGCCGCCTGCCAGCGCCGGAATGAATGGCCCGCAGCGCTTCCGGCCCGCGCGGAAGGGCTACGCCCAGCGCCGCACGCGCTGCGCATAGCGGGCATAGTCCGCGCCAAAGCGCGCGCGCAGCGCGGCTTCTTCGGGGCGGATTTGCAAGGTGTTGAGCACCGCCACAAAAAGCGGCAGCGCCAGCAGCGCAGCGGCATTGCCCAGCCACACGGCCCAGCCTGCCAGCGCCAGCAGCATGCCCAGGTACATGGGGTTGCGCGTGTAGCGATACACGCCGCCCGTGACCAGCGCGCGGGCGCGCTGCGGCGCCAGCGGATTGACGGTGGTGCGCGATCGCGCGAAGGCCCACACGCCCGCCAGCGCCAGCGCGCCGCCCGCCGCCGCCAGCGCCAGGGCTGCCGCCCAGACCCACGCACCGCCGCCCGGCGGCCAGAGCTGCCCGGCAGGCACGCTGCGGGCCAGCTGCCACATGAGGGCAGCGCAGGCTGCGTCGATCACGGGCGGAGGAATCTTGTGGGCGTACCAGGGCGAAGGCATGGCACGGAATTTACCGGCCCTATTTACCGGCCCTATTTACCGGCCGTAGCAGGCAGTAGCATCCGGCGGCCAGCGGGCGCGTCTGCGCCGCGCAAGGCTTGCGCGGGCGTGACGCCAGATGCAGCGCGAGATGGTCTGCCGGCCTCGCGGGCGCGGCATTCCGGCGGCCCGGCTTTCATGCCCCCCGGAACAGGTTCTCATACCCCAATAAGCCGTTTGCGCCCGTGGATCAAGCGCGGGCAGCTATCAGAAACAGAGCAAAAAGGAGTGTTTTCCATGCATGAGCTGCTTCATCAGCTGGTGCGCCGTTTCAACCTGGAGGCGGCGCAGGCGCGGCAGCTGTGGCAAATGTCGCAACTGCACGCCCGGCCGCCCGCCTTGCGCGGCTGGCTGGAGGGGGCGCTGGCGGCCGTGGCGGCGCTGCTGCTGGGCGCGGGGCTGGTGTTCTGGGTGGCGGCCAACTGGCCGGAGCAAACGCGCGCTTTCAAATTCAATGCCTTGCAGGCGGCGGTGCTGCTGCCCGCGCTGGCGGCGCTGGCCCTGCCGCGCCTGCGCACGGCCTGCCTGCTGCTGGCCACGCTGGCGCTGGGCGCTTTGCTGGCGTTTGTGGGGCAGACGTATCAAACGGGGGCCGATCCCTGGCAGCTTTTCGCCGCCTGGGCCGCGCTGGCGCTGCCGTGGGTGCTGGCTGCGCGCCGCGCCTTGCTGTGGGCGGCCTGGCTGCTGCTGGCGGCGCTGGCGCTGGCGCTGTGGGGGCTGCCGCTGGAATTGGCTCGGTACGAGCTGGCGCATCCCCGCCTGCAGCTGGCGCTGGCGGGCTGGGCGCTGCTGCTGGCGCTGCCTTGGCTGCTGACCTGGCTGGGGCTGGCGCCGTCGCGCCATGCGCACTGGCTGGCGGGCGGGCGCGCGCCTTCGCTGCTGCTGATGCGCGTGGCGGCGCTGGCCGTGCTGCCCGTTTGGGTGGCGATGGGGCTGATGGGGCTGATGGGGCTGATCGAACGGGGGGGCGGCGCGCTTTACGCCATCTGTCTGCTGCTGACTGCGGCGGCGGGCTGGCTGATGGTGCGGCTGCGCGATGTGGCGGCGCTGGGGCTGGCGCTGCTGGCACTGGATTTGCTGCTGCTGGCAGGGCTGGGCTATGGCCTGCTGAAAAGCAATACCAACGTGATGGGCATGCTGCTGGTGGGCACCGTGGTCTCGGCTGCGTGCCTGGGCGGCAGCGCCGCGCTGCTGCTGCGGCTGCAAAGGCAGTGGCTGGCTGAAGAAGGCTGCGGGTAAAAAAAACAGTGGGCACAAAGGAGCATGAACATGCATCACGCATCTGAAGCGCAAAAACGCGCGGGCGCGCTGCCGCCTGAGCTGCGCCTGACCGGGCTGGGCATTCACGCGGGCCTGCTGCCGCCGCAAGCGGCCGAGTGGACCGCGCAGTGGCGCGAAAAGAAGGCGCGCGGCGAAGGGCTGGCGCACTGGATTTTTGCGGTGATGGGCTTTTTCGGCTCGCAGCTGCTGGTGTGGCCGCTGCTGGCGCTGGTGGGCTTTTTGTTCTGGAACATGCTGTCCGTGCCATTGGTGCGGCTGGCGATTTCGGGCGCGCTGCTGGCAACAGGCGCTTTCATGCTGCGCCCGCCAGTGGGCATGGCGCACGCGCAAATCGGTTTTGCCGTGCTGCAAGCCGGTTTGGTGGCGCTGTATCTGAGCCTGATGACGTTCGGCTTCATGGGGCCTGAAGACGGCCTTCTGCCAGACACGCTGAGGCTGATTTTTCTGGCCGTGCTGACGGCCAGCGCGGCGCTGGCCGGGCCTGCCTGGGCACAGGCGCTGCTGGCCGCGCAGGCCACGGTGGTGGCCCTGGGGCTGTTCGGACGCTGGACGCTGTTTCATGACGGTTTTCTGTCCTGGAGCATGGGCATGCCCGTTTACGCCATCAACGCCGCCGTGCTGGCGCTGGCATGGGCCGTGCTGGTGGCCAGCGAAGGCCGCGTGCCTGGCCGCCACTGGCTGGCTGCCGTGCAGGCGCGCTGCTCACCGGCCCTGACAGGCATGGGCGTGGCGCTGGTGCTGTGCGTGGCGCAAGTCAATGCCAGCCACTTTTTCACAGCCGTAACGCTGCGCAAGCTGGCGTCAGGCTCGGCAGAGGCCGGTGCGCTAGCCGTGCCGCTGCTGCATCTAGGCCTGGGGGCCGCGCTGCAACTGGCCCTCACGCTGGCCGCCGCTGGCTGGCTGATGCGGCACTGGCGCTTGCGGCAAGCCGGCGCGCGCAGCCTGGGGCTGTTCGCGCTGGCCTATGGCGTGCTGCTGCTGGCGTGCTTTTTCATCCCGCTGATTGGCGTGGTCACGCTGGTGGGCACGGTGGCGCTGGGCACGCACCGCCGCCGCCTGCTGGCGCTGGCGCTATTTGTTCTGCTGCTCGGCCTTTCAGGCTTTTATTACGCCCTGCACTGGCCGCTGGTGCAAAAAGCCGCCGTGCTGGCCGCCACCGGCGCGGCGCTGGGCGCGCTGCTGGCCGCGCTGCGCTGGGGCACAGCCAGCCGCCGCGCCCGGCAGGCATGGAGCAGCGCCAGCCTGCTGGCGCCTGCCGTGCCCGCCAGCGCCGCCGCGTGGGCCAGCCTGGCGCTGATCGCCCTGGGCACGCTGGCCGCGCTGGCGCTGGTGCGGCACGACGTGGCCGGCAAGGAAGCCGTCATCGCGCGCGGCGAAAAAATCTACGTGGCGCTGGCCCCGGCCGATCCGCGCTCGCTCATGCAGGGCGACTACATGGCGCTGCGCTTTGACCTGCCCGCCAACATCGCCGGCGAACTGGCCGTGCGCGAAAACCGGCCCTGGGCGCCCGCGCCGCGCATCGTGGCCCGGCTGGATGCGCGCGGCATTGCCCAGCCGCTGCGCGTGGCCCGCCCCGGCGAAACGCTGGCCGCCGATGAGCGCCTGCTGCCCGTGCTGCACAAAAACGGCCGCTGGACGCTTGTGACCGACGCCTACCACTTCCCCGAAGGCCGTGGCCGCCCCTTCCAGCAGGCCCGCTACGGCGAATTCCGCACCCTGCCCGATGGCCGCGCCCTGCTCGCCGGCCTGGCAGACGGGCATTTGCAGGCCATTGAGCCAGCGCCCGCCAGCCAGGCATGGAAAGAGGCGGAAGACGAAACGGAAAACAAAACACAAACCCGCGAAGGCAGCCGCGCAACCGGCGATGCGGAAACAGAATGAAGCCAACGCGGCTGACATGAATGAAACAGCGCCCGCAATAGCCTGTTCCGGACGGCCCCTGCCCGCCTGGTCACATCAAAAACAGGAGCTAATCAAAGGGCCGAAAACACCGCTTCGCGCACATTCCACCAGGACATCACGCTATTAATAGAAGAGCGAAACGGGGCCGGCGGCACATGCTCCACATTCAGCCCCCGCCTGCCTCTGAACAGATTCTCAAGGCCGGGTGATTTCAGGGCCGTAGCGCAAGTTCAGCGGCGCCAGCCAGGCGCGCAAATCGGCGTAGGCGGCTTGCACGGCGGGCGGCGGGCCTTTCACGCCCAGGTCGATGTGGCGGCCGTATTCGGGGTGATCCATGCTGGGCAGGCTGAAGACTTTCACCTGGGGGTGCGCCGCTTCCACGCGCTCCATGACGGGAGTGAGCGCTGCCTCGATGGAGCCGAAGATGATGACCGAGCGCTCCAGCTGGCGCGCGCCTGCATCCAGCCGCCCGGCGTATTCGTGCGTCAGCACCCATTCCATCATGGGCCAGGCCATGACGGGAAAGCCGGGCATGAAGTGCACTGCGCCGCCGCCGGGGCCGCTGCAACTGAAGCCGGGGATTTGGTTGTAGCTGTTGGGTATGAGCCGCGCGCCCGCTGGCAGCACGCCCATTTGCAGGCGGCGCTGGTGGTCGGGGTGATCGGGCTGCCAGGGCTGGCCCTGCTCGCGCGCGATGGCCTGCATGCGCGCATCAATCAGCGCCCTGGCTTCAGGGTGCGGCTTGAGCGCCACGCCCAGGGCGGCTGCGGCGCACTGGCGCGTGTGGTCGTCTGGCGTGGCGCCGATGCCGCCGGTGCAAAACACCGCGTCGCCCGAGGCGAAGGCGCGGCGCAGCGTGGCGGTGATGCGCTGCGGCTCGTCGCCCACGTATTCGGCCCAGGCCAGCGCCTGGCCGTGGTCGGCCAGGATTTCGATGCACTTGGCCAGGTGTTTGTCACTGCGGCGGCCCGAGAGGATTTCATCGCCGATGACGATGAGGCCGAACACCGGGGCGTTCACGGTTTGTCCTCATACGGGTGCTCTTGCAGCCAGCTTTGGTAGTCAGGGTGCTCGCGCAGGGGCTTGAAGCAGTAGCCCAGCGCTTTGGCGTGGCCGATGAACTGCTTGAGCATGCCGCCTGTGACCCAGCCGTCGTGCCCTTCCCACATGCTGGTGCCCACCAGCAGCACGGGCTGGGGCGGCAGCGCCTTGAGGGCGTTGCGGGTCAGCTCGTCATAGGGCTTTTTGCCTTCGATCCAGTCCTTGCTGGCCAGAAAGGAGGCGGGCGTCCAGTTCACGTGCTTGTAGCCGCAGGACTGGGCTGTTTCCAGCAAGCGGGGGGAGGCGCGCCCTTCCACGTGAAAAAGCTGTAGCGGCGGCTTGCCGGTGTAGTAGTTCAGGCGCTCGGCGGACTTGTCCAGGTTCTCGCAGTACTTGCTGCCTTTCCAGGTGAACTCGCGCCCGGCAAAGGCGCCGTCGTGTATGCGCATGCGAAAGCGCGGCTCGCGCCCCGGCAGGTCGCCATTCCATTCCACACGGTCCCAGGTGCGCGCGGCCGTGTCATGCCCTTCGCGGGCGCGCGCTTTCCACCACGGCCCCCAGGCGCGATCCAGCGAGGTTTTGCCGTTTTTCTGCTTTTCATTGGCCGAAAAGAATGTGGCCGTCACACCTTGCGTGTGCAGGGCTTCCACCAGCATGGGGGCCGATTCCAGATGGCCTGTTTCCAGCGCCAGATAAAGCGGCTGGCAGGCCCCGGGCGCCGCCACGGGCGCTGCGGGGGCTGGCGCGGGCGCGCTTTGCGCCGCCGCTGCCAGGCAGACGGCGCTTGAAGCAGCCAGTCCTGCGGCTCTGATCAGCGGGCGGCGCAGTAAATCAAGTTGTCGGGTCATGAAAAATCCTCAAAAATATCGCCAATGGCAAATGCCGGAACAAAACCAGCAGCATGAAGTAACTTATTGTAGTTTCCATATTCCGGTTGTCACGAAAATAAGTCGTTTCTCCTGATTCCGGAAATCAGGCCCCACCGTGAAATTTTTCTCATATTTCCTGCGATTCATTCCCACGCGCGAGCAACTCGCCAAACACCGCGCAACCCGCTGGCTGGCCCCTTGGCTGGGGCAGCGCAAGCTCTGGCACTTCTCGCGCCGCAGCGTGGCGCTGGGCATGGCCATTGGCATTTTTTTCGGTTTTCTGCTGCCCGTGGCGCAAATTCCGCTTTCGGCGGCCACCGCCGTTGTCTTGCGCGCCAACGTGCCTGCCGCCATGGGCAGCACGCTGGTGACCAATCCCATTACCTTCGCACCCATCTACTACCTGGCTTGGCGCACGGGCGCATGGCTCACCGGCCATGAAGGCGCCGCTCCCGCCAGCTTTCCGGCAGCCGAAGCAGTCAGCGCCGCTTCCGGCCCCCACGGCGCGCCGCCGCCCGGCCTGTGGCAGCGCATTCAGGCGCTGGGCAAGCCCCTCATCGTGGGCCTGGCTGTTTTCGCCTGTGCGGGCGGCTTGGCAACCTACGCGCTGGTTTCGCTGGGCTGGTGGCTGCACGTGCGATACAGGCGCTGGCGACGCCAGCCCCGTTAGCTGCGCCAGGGCCGGGAGCCGGTCGCAGAGGCGGCCAGCCAGCTGGCCCACTGGCGGAGCCAGCATGAGGCAGCGATGCCAAGGGGGCCAATTTGAAAACCAGCTGGAATTCCGTTTGCCTTTTCTCTTTTCTAGACCCGCCGTTTTCCCTTCGCCTCTTTCACTGATCCCATCAATTTCAGTGATTTCTGATGGATTCACAGCTTTGCTCTGACGGGTAGTACGAAAGCCTTTTCTCGCGCGTCTGCATTCTTTGAATCAGGCCGTACAGCTGCTTCGCTTTGCAGTCTTTTTGCGCTCTCCAAGCGCTCCATGGCCGCCCGCCTGATGGGGAGGCAGGCTTCCAAACTCCTTTTCAAACGCGCTCCTTCCTGTTGGAAGCTGTTCAGAGCCTGGCTGCGAGAGGCAAAAACGCAGATCCGCATGGGCTGCAAGGCCCAAGAACGTCCGGGTCCGCGCTTTTTGCGCCTGCGAACGGAATTCGAGCAGGCCTCAAGCCTCCGTGATCAACACTTTCTTGATCTGCGTCTTGTTGCAACGCACAAAAAATGCTTGCAATGCGCATCGACGCTTCTAAAATCCCCTTGCTGCACTGCAACAAGCTTTTTGTGGCATGGCAGCGGTTTTTTCCCCTTTTATGTTTTTGAAGGAATCTACATGCTGACCCCTGAACAACTGCTGGCCGCCCAGAAAGCCAATATGGAAGCCCTGCACGACCTGACCACCAAGGCGTTTGAAAGCGTTGAGCGCCTGGTTGAGCTGAACATGACGGCCACCAAGGCCATGCTGGACGAATCAGCCGCTCACGCGCAGGCCCTGCTGGGCGCCAGGGACATGCAGGAGCTGCTCGCCCTGCAAGCCAGCGTGTTCCAGCCTCTGGCAGAAAAAACCGCCGCCTACAGCCGCCATCTGTATGACATTGCCGCAGGCGCAAGCGCCGAATTCGGCAAGGCTGTGGAAGCCAAGATGGCCGAGTCGCAAACGCAGCTGTCCAACCTGGTGGAAAACACCGCGCAAAACGCCCCAGCCGGCTCTGAAACCGCCGTGGCCATGATGAAAAGCGCCGTGGCTGCCGCCAACAATGCTTATGAATCGGTGCAAAAAGCCGTGAAGCAAGCTTCCACCGTGGCCGAAGCCAACTTCAACGCCGTCACCGCCAACGCAGCCAATCTGGCCAAGAGCGGCAGCAAGAAGCGCTGATACCGTTTGTCTCCTTGGAGCCTCCCTTGCGGAGGCCACTTGCGGGCCACGCCTTTTTTCAGGCGTGGCCTTTTTTATGTCTGCGGGCCGCTTGCGCATTCAGGCCAGCGGACAGAGAAAAATCAGGCGCGAAAAAACACGCCAGAGCCATCAGGCCCCGGCACCTTTTTTCATGCGCGCTGGCACAACCCGGCGCTTTCAATTCAGCCTTGCTTTGAAACCTGCTTGCAGCAATGACCTGGGGCGCAAAGGCAAAAGACAGCCTCTGTCAGACACGGCCGATGAATGTGATGAATAAGGCGGCGCTTTCGGCGCGCTCCCGCACGCCATGCAAACTCAAAAACAGGAGCAAATCCAATAGGCGAAAAATACCATTCAGCGCAGGTTCTACCAGGACTTCATGCTATGGATAAAGGAGCAAAATAAGAGGACAGGAAGCGTGCATGGAATGCAGGTATGCAAAGGCTTGCGCGCCTGCCGCCCGCGCCCAGGCCTTTGCAGGCGGCTTTCTCCGCACCCGGCCAGGCTGGGGGCCGGCTTGCAGCAAGGCATGCGCGGGCGGCGGACAATGCTCCGCCGCGCGTGGCGCGAAGCTTTTTGTGGCACTACCTCAGAGGAAAAACACATGGCCCAGCCTGATTCTTTGCTTGATTCTTCTTTTGACCTGTTCGTCATCGGCGGCGGCTCCGGCGGCGTGCGCGCGGCCCGCATGGCGGCGCAGCGCGGCGCACGCGTGGCGCTGGCCGAAGGCAGCCGCATGGGCGGCACTTGCGTGAACGTAGGCTGCATTCCGAAAAAGCTCTACAGCTACGCCGCCGGCTACGCCGAAGCGTTTGAAGAGGCGCGCGGCTTTGGCTGGCGCTGGCCGCAAGCAGCCGCGCCGCAGCTGGACTGGGCCGCGCTCAAAAGCGCCCGCGCGCAGGAAATTGCGCGCCTGAACGGCGTGTATGAAGGTTTGATGGCGCAGGCGGGCGTTGCCGTGCTGCGCGGCCAGGCCGGCCTGCTGGGGCCGCAAGCGGGCGGCTTGCAGGGCGTGCAAGTCAGGGCCGCTGACGGGCGGCAGACGGCCCATGCCGCCCGCCACGTGCTGATTGCCACTGGCGGCATGCCGCGCCGCGCCAGCGTGCCGGGCGGCGAGCTGGCCATCACGTCAGACGAAATGTTTGACCTGCCCGCCTTCCCGCGCCGCCTGCTGGTGGTGGGCGGCGGCTATATCGGCTGCGAAATGGCCAGCATCTTTCACGGACTGGGCGCTGATGTCACGCTGGTTTACCGGGGCGAGCAGGTGCTGCGCGGCTTTGATGACGAAGTGCGCGCCTTCGTGGCCGGGCAAATGCAGCAGGCGGGCGTGCGCGTGCTCACGCGCTGCGATGTGCGGCGCATCAGCGCCGGTGCGAATGGCGCGCGGCAAGTGGAGCTGACCGATGGGCAGATCATCACCGCAGACGCCGTGCTCTACGCCACGGGCCGCGAGCCGAACACGCGCGGACTGAACCTGGCCGCCGCCGGCGTGGCGGTGGATGCGGGCGGCCACATCGAAGTGGATGAACACTTCACCACGCGCGCGCCGGGCATTTACGCCATTGGCGACGTGGTGGGCCGCATGGCGCTGACCCCCGTGGCGCTGGCAGAGGGCATGGCGCTGGCCGATCAGCTGTTTGGCCCCGCGCCGGGGCAGCCTGCGCGCCAGATGAACTACCGCAACATTCCCACGGCGGTGTTCACGCACCCGCCCATCGGCACGGTGGGCCTGACCGAAGAGCAAGCGCGCGCGGCGGGCCGCCCCATCCGCGTGTACCGCAGCGATTTCAGGCCGCTGCGCCACACGCTCTCGGGCAGCAGCGAACGCGCGCTGGTCAAGCTCATCGTCGATGACGCCAGCGACCGCGTGATCGGCCTGCACATGGCCGGGCCTGACGCGCCCGAAATCACCCAGGGCTTTGCCGTGGCCCTGCAATGCGGCGCCACCAAGGCGCAGTTCGACGCCACCATCGGCATTCACCCCACGCTGGCCGAAGAGTTCGTGACGCTGCGGCAAGTGGCGCGCAACTGAACCAGGCAGGCGAAAGAATGGCAAAGACGCCAAAAGGCCGGCTGATTGACTGATGGCGGCCCAAAAAGTCAGCCGCCGCTTGTTTGCCCAGCGGGTTCTTCAACAAACAAAGAGCCGTTTCCGTTTCATCAGAAAGCGGATTCAAGGTGCGGCGCCCTGACCTGGCAGGCCCATTGCCTATCAGCTTCCTGCCGCCTTCCCGCTTTCCGTGGCTTCTCCCGGAAAGCGGGCCAGCGGGCGGGCCGGGAAGATGCACAGTAGGCCAGGTGCCGCCAACGGAGAACGCCTTGCGGTCCGGCTCCGGCCTGCCGTCCCTTATGGCAAGCCATCAGCAGGGCCTGGAGCGGCCAGAAAACTTCTGGAAGAGGACAAGTCAATTGAAGGATGAACCCCGCTTCCCGCAGCATCAGGCAAGGGGGCATTCAGGTCTGGCTGGCGGCCTGTAACTGGAGACGCGTTGGATCCGGGGCCATGTCCGGCTTGCGCTTCGTGTTCACGCACGGCTTTGAACAGGCTCTCATCACGCCCGGGCGCGAGGGTTTTCAAAAAGCGCCTGGCGCTGGCATTTGCGGAGCCGGCGCTCCTGCCGGGGCCTCTTTCGTCTTCCGGCCTGCGCCCCAGCGGCCATCAGGGCATGCCGCTTTGGCATTTCAAAAAGGTTTCGCTCCTCGATTCATAGCATGAGGTCTTAGTGGAAAGGGCGCTGACGCCGCTTTTCATGTATCTGAATCAGCTTCTGTTTTTGTAGTGATGCCGCCCGCTCTGCTTTCTTTCCAGGCTCGCCGGTTTCAAAGTGGCGGGCCTGGGCTTTGGATGCGGCTGATGCCGGAAAATCGCCGCCCATGTCTGCCTCTGCTTCTTTTGCCCTTGTGCTGGCCTCTACTTCGCGCTACCGGCGCGAGCTGCTGGCGCGGCTGGCGCTGCCGTTTGAGACGGCCGCGCCTGATGTGGATGAAACCCCGCGCGCGGGCGAGGCCCCGCGCGAGCTGGCCTTGCGGCTGGCGCTGGAGAAAGCGCAGGCGGTGGCACAAACGATGGCAGCGCGCAAGCCGCAGGCCATCGTGATCGGCTCTGACCAGGTGGCTGATTTGCATGGCCAGCCGCTGGGCAAGCCCGGCACGCACGAGCGCGCTGCTGCGCAGCTGGCCCGCATGAGCGGGCAAACCGTGCTGTTTCACACCGCCGTGGCTGTGGTGCAGGCCAGCCGGGGCTTCGCGCAAAGCAGCCTGGCCACTGTCACGGTGCGTTTTCGCACGCTGGACGCCGCCACGATCGAGCGCTACTTGCTTGCCGAGCAGCCTTACGACTGCGCGGGCAGCGCCAAGAGCGAGGGGCTGGGCATTGCCCTGCTGCAAGCCATTGAAAGCGACGACCCCACGGCGCTCATTGGCCTGCCGCTGATTCGCACCGCGCAACTTTTGCGCGCCGCCGGGCTGACGCTGCCGTAAAGCCCAAGAGCAACGCGCCATGAGCCATGCCGCCCCGCCCGCCAGCGCCCTGCCCGCTGGCACGCTGTTTTTGATGCCCGCACCGCTGGACTTTGGCTGCGAGCCGCCCGCGCCGCTGGAAGCGGCCTTGCCGCGCCTGGCGATTGAGACCGCCGCGCGCCTGGCTTTCTGGGTGAGCGAAAACGCCCGCTCCACCCGCGCCTTTCTCAAGCGCGTGAACGCCATCGCGCCGCTGGCGCAGCCCTTGCAGGCCGTGCAAATTGCCGAACTGCCGCGCGCCGCCCACAAGCAGGGCGACCACGCAGGCGGCGGCGGCGCGCGGTTTGACGCACGCGCCCTGCTGGCCCCCGCGTTGGCCGGGCATGACATGGCCCTGATCAGTGAAGCAGGCCTGCCCGCCGTGGCCGACCCCGGTAGCTCCGTCGTGCGTGCTGCGCACGAGGCGGGCGTGCCCGTGCAGCCGCTGGCCGGCCCCAGCTCGCTGCTGCTGGCGCTGGCCGCCAGCGGGCTGAATGGGCAGAGCTTTGCCTTCAACGGCTACCTGCCGCAGGAAGCGGCGGCGCGCGCGCGGCGCATTCGCGAGCTGGAGGCGCTGGCGCTCAAAACGGGGCAGACCCAGCTTTTCATTGAAACGCCCTACCGCAACGCTGCCTTGCTGCACGCGCTGGCGCACACCTTGCAGCCCGCCACGCGCCTGAGCGTGAGCCAAGGGCTGACGCTGCCTGCGGCCCGCTGCCGCACGCTGCCCGCCAGCGCCTGGCGCCGGCTGGGCGCGGACGCTGCGCCAGGGCGCGAGCCGGCCATCTTCGCCATCGGCCTTTGAGAAAAGCCCGCGCGCCATGAACGACCGCCAACTGCTGCGCTACGCCCGCCATCTGCTGCTGGACGAAATCGGCTTCGAGGGCCAGCAAAAGCTGCTGGACGCGCATGCGCTGGTGCTGGGCGCGGGCGGCCTGGGTTCGCCCGTGGCGCTGTATCTGGCCAGCGCGGGCGTGGGCCGCATCACGCTGGTGGATGACGATGTGGTGGACTTGGGCAACCTCCAGCGCCAAATCCTGCACACCGAAGCGCGCGTGGGCCAGCCCAAGGTGGCCTCCGCCCAGGCCGCGCTGGCCGCGCTCAACCCCGAAGTGCAGGTGCATGCCGTGCCCCGCCGCGCCGACGAGGCCCTGCTGCGCGAGCTGGCCGCGCAGGCCAGCGTGGCCGTGGATTGCAGCGACAACTTCGCCACGCGTCACGCCCTCAACCGCGCCTGCGTGGCGCAGCGCGTGCCGCTGGTGGCGGGCGCGGCCATTGGCTTTGATGGGCAGGTTTCAGTGCACGATTTGCGCCAGCCCGGCGCGCCCTGCTATGCGTGCCTGTACCCGCCCACGCAGACCGTGCCCGAGCGCCGCTGCGCCACCACGGGCGTGTTCGCGCCGCTGGTGGGCATCGTCGGCAGCATTCAGGCCGCTGAAGCCCTCAAGCTGCTGACCGGCGCCGGCCAGAGCCTGGCAGGCCGCCTGCTCATGGTCGATGCCCGCGCCATGCGCTTTACCGAGCTGAACCTGCCGCGCCACGCGCATTGCGAGGTGTGCGGCGCAGCAGCGGCATGAGAGGCTGTTCCGAGCCGCTTCAGGAGCGCTGATTTTTGCTCCTTGTTTCATAGCATGACGTCCTAGTGGAATCAGCGAAGACGCCAATATTGGCTCCCTTGTATTTGCTTCTGTTTTTGACTCCCTTCGCGCAGACTGGCCAGGATCGCTGCGCTGCCGCCTTGGTTTTCCAGCCGCTTCCAGACTTTTTCGCGCCATCAATAAAGGGAGCGAATAAGAGGGGGCATAAAACCCGTCTTGCGCTGTTTCCACTAGGACGTCATGCTATCAATAAAGAAGCGAAAAAAGCCGTGGATTCAGGCCCTGCCATTCGCCGCCAACGCCCTGTCTGTCTCCGTTCAATGCTTCCGGCAGGCAAGGCATGAATCCGTGGAGCGCCCGGTCAGACCGTCCGGCCCACAACAGGGGCTGCTGGCATACTCGCCCGCTTTCCCCACGCGTTTTGAAAGCCCGGATTCATGGTTGAGTCTTTTACTTATGAGCAGCTGATCGCCTCTGGAGAAGGGCGGCTGTTCACGCCCGAAAGCGGCCGCCTGCCGCTGCCGCCCATGCTGATGTTTGACCGCATCACGCACATTGACGACGACGGCGGCGCGCACGGCCTGGGGTGCATTCGCGCGGAGCTGGATATCAAACCCGATTTGTGGTTTTTTGCCTGCCACTTCCAGGGCGACCCCGTGATGCCCGGCTGCCTGGGGCTGGATGCCATGTGGCAACTCATCGGCTTTTACCTGACCTGGCTGAAGCTGCCGGGGCGCGGCCGTGCGCTGGGCGCGGGCGAAGTCAAGTTCACCGGCGAAGTCGGCCCCGGCGTGAAGCAGGTGGTGTATGAAATCGACATCAAGCGCGTAATCAAGCGCAAGCTGGTCATGGCCATTGGCGACGCGCGCCTGCTGGCCGACGGCAACGAGATTTACACGGCCAGCGATTTGCGCGTGGGCCTGTTCCAGCGCGGTCAGGCCGCAGAACAGGGGTAAGACACATGAGCGCCAGGCAACGGGTCGTCATCACGGGCGCGGGCATCGTCTCGTGCATAGGCAACGACGAGGCCAGCGTGGCGGCTTCGCTGCGCGAAGGGCGCAGCGGCATCAGCGCCATGCCCCTGTTTGCCGAAATGGGCCTGCGCAGCCAGGTGGCCGGGCAGCCGCGCATTGACCTGGACGCGCGCATCGACCGCAAATTGCGCCGCTTCATGGGCGATGCCGCCGCCTATGCCTACGTCTCGCTGCAAGACGCCATCGCACAGGCGGGGCTGACGCCCGCGCAAATTTCGCACCCGCGCACGGGCCTCATCATGGGTTCGGGCGGCGGCTCGCCCACCCACCAGATTGAGGCGGCCGACATCCTGCGCAGCAAGGGCATCCGCCGCGTGGGGCCGTATCAGGTCACGCGCTGCATGGGTTCCACCGTTTCGGCCAACCTGTCCACGGCCTTCGGCATCAAGGGCATCAACTACAGCATCACCTCCGCATGCAGCACCTCGGCGCACTGCGTGGGCGCGGCCGCCCAGCAAATTGCCTGGGGCATGCAGGACGTGATGTTTGCCGGCGGCGGCGAAGAGCTGGGCTGGGGCCTGGCCACGCTGTTTGACGCCATGGGCGCGATGTCGCACAGCTTCAACGCCACGCCCGAAAGCGCCTCACGCCCTTACGACGCGGCGCGCGACGGCTTTGTCATCGCTGGCGGCGGCGGCGCGCTGGTGCTGGAGAGCCTGGCGCACGCCAAGGCGCGCGGCGCGCACATCCTGGCCGAGATCGTGGGCTTTGGCCTTTCTTCGGATGGCCAGGACATGGTCGCGCCTTCCGGTGAAGGCGCCATGCGCTGCATGCGGCAGGCCATTGAAAGCGTGGAAGGCCCCATCGACTACATCAACACCCACGGCACTTCCACCCCCGTGGGCGATGTGCCCGAGCTGCACGCCCTGCGCGCCGTGTTCAGCCCCGACGGCAGCGGCGCAGGCGTGCCGCCTTTTTCATCCACCAAATCGCTCACCGGCCATTCGCAAGGCGCCACGGGCGTGCAGGAAGCCATCTACTGCCTCTACATGCTCAAGCACGGCTTCATCGCCGGCAATATCAACGTGGAAAACCCCGATCCTGCCGCGCACGGGCTGCCGCTGGTTACGGCTTCGCGCCCGGCCAGCCTGCGCACCGTGCTGTCCAACAGCTTTGGCTTCGGCGGCACCAATGCCACGCTGGTTTTGCGCCAGTTTGAGTGAATTCCAGAGAAACGCCAAAAACACGTTATACTCGCCGCTTCACCAAAACGCGGGAATAGCTCAGTTGGTAGAGCGCAACCTTGCCAAGGTTGAGGTCGCGAG
>ERZ773077.854-NODE-854-length-22049-cov-35.297399_pt1 | contig 22049 bp, 19 predicted proteins | sample MGYA00580612_ERZ773077 | MGnify/ENA primary metagenome ERZ773077 (study PRJEB29015, sample SAMEA2737971) | human oral metagenome | biome: human oral; feature: human-associated habitat; material: dental | place: China | collected 2021 ...
AGGGTGAGCGGATAGCCATCGTTGGTAAAAATGGAGCTGGCAAGTCAACTCTGGCCAAGGCCCTCTGTCAGTTTATTGAGACTGAAGGAAGCTATAGCTGGCAGGGGCAGGATATCAAAGGAGACTCCATCAAGGAGCGGGCTGAGCGGATTGGCTATGTCCTGCAGAATCCCAATCAGATGATTTCGGCAGCCTTGATTTTTGATGAAGTGGCTTTAGGCTTGCGCTTGCGTGGACTGGCAGAAGCGGAAATCGAAGAGCGGGTCCATGCGGCTCTCAAGACCTGTGGCCTCTATGAATTCCGTAGTTGGCCGATTTCTGCCCTGTCTTTCGGCCAGAAGAAGCGGGTGACCATTGCGTCTATCTTGGTGTTAAATCCTGAGATTATCCTTTTGGATGAGCCTACAGCTGGTCAGGACCAGCGCCATTATACCGAAATGATGGACTTTCTAGACGAGCTCAATCAGCAGGGACATACGATTATCATGATTACGCACGATATGCAGCTGATGCTGGATTACTCAGATCGGACAGTGGTTGTGGTGGATGGTCAGATTTTAGCCGATAAGGCGCCTGCTCAGGTGCTGACAGATCAAGAGTTGATTGCAGCAGCTCATCTAAAGGAAACGTCAATCTTTGCTCTGGCTGAGAAGATTGGTGCCGACCCTCTGGCTTTGACCGAGTTTTATATGCAAAAAAAGGAGGACAAGCATGCTTAATCAGCGAAAATTAATCGGCTACCATGCAGGCGAGACGTTTCTTCATGGTCTGTCCGGTGCCAGCAAGATGCTGTTCTTTGTTCTGGTATCAGTGGCAGCTATGATTAGCTATGATACTCGCTTTTTGCTGGGGCTAGCCCTGCTGTCCCTCTGCCTCTTTCGGCTATCCCACATCCGCATCCGAGACATTTCATTTGTTTTAGTCTTTGCGGCATCCTTTGCTGCTCTTAACTTAGTGATGGTCTATCTTTTTGCCCCTCAGTATGGTGTCGATATCTATGGAGCCAAAGATGTCCTCTGGACTGGCTGGGGAGCCTATAATCTAACAGCTCAGGAGCTGTTCTACCTCTTTAATCTCCTGCTCAAGTATGTGTCGACTATTCCTCTGGCAGTGATTTTCCTCATGACAACCCATCCCAGTCAGTTTGCTTCCAGCCTTCATCAGCTTGGTATTTCCTATAAAATTGCTTACGCGGTCAGTCTGACGCTCCGCTATATTCCAGATTTACAGGAAGAATTTTTCCTGATCAGGATGTCTCAGGAAGCGCGTGGGCAGGAATTATCCAAGAAAGCCAAACTGACTCAGCGCGTGAAAGGAAATCTGCAGATTATCATCCCACTGATTTTCAGCTCGCTAGAGCGCATCAATACCATTGCTACAGCCATGGAACTTCGCCGCTTTGGGAAAAATAAAAAACGGACCTGGTACACCTATCAGGCTCTGACTCAGCGAGATATGCTGGTGCTGGCACTGGCAGTTGCCTTTCTATTGCTTTGCTTTGTACTCTTTGCAGTCAATCACGGCCGCTTTTATAATCCGTGGAGATAGGATGGAGGAAAGTAAAATATGGATATTTATGCTTATCAAAAACCTTTGGGGAAAATAGAGGACGTACCAGACTTGAAGAAAGATTTTATTAAAGTTTATGAAGAAAAAACACATCAAGAAGTAGTTCGATTTTGCCAAGTGTATGCGGCTTATCTTTCAGAACTAACAGCTTTTGCATTTACAAAAGAAATGAAGGAGGCTCTTACTGCTATGGATGACTGGTTAGCTGGGGAGAGTTCTTATCATGCTGCTAGAAATCTGAGCTTTGGGATTTCGCGTTTGGCTAAAGGGGAAGAAGATATAATAAAAGTTAAATTTTATCGAACCATGGCCCAGCTTGTAGCTAGTCCTCATGTCAAATACCATGGCCTTTGGGCAGCAGATTTTGCTATTACCTTGATAAACAAGATGTATCCAGGTGATTTTGATGCTGTAAAAAAAGAACGTCTGAAGCAAATTGAATTATTGAAGACGACATAAAAAACCAGGCAATCCTAGCCTGGTTTTTCTTCTTATAACGGTCTTTTGTTTGGCATGCCGGCTTTGCGGGGGTATTTATTGGGGGTTTCTTTCTTCTTTTCCACCACCGTAATAAAGCGAGGGTCACCGTTTGGTAGGGCATAGCTGAGGTTGTCTTGGACCTTGCTAAAGAGTAAGTTGAGGGCATTTTTGGCTTCTTCCAACTCTTCTGGAGCATTAGAAGCCTTGAGCGCTAGGAGCTTGCCACCCACTTTTAGATAGGGAATGGTCAGTTCAGATAGGACCTGCATGCGAGCAACCGCGCGGGCGGTGACGAGGTCAAATTGAGCTCGAAAGGCCTTGTCCTGAGCAAAGTCTTCTGCGCGGCCGTGGTAGAAGTGAACCTTGTCTAGCTCGAGCTCTGCAGCCAACAGTTTGAGGAAGTTGATTCGTTTGTTGAGCGAGTCAATGATAGTCACATCCAGCTGAGGGCAGATGATTTTCATGGGGAGGCTGGGAAAGCCTGCACCAGCTCCGATATCCAGCAGCCTAAGCTCTTGATTATCAATCAGGCCTTGCAAAATGGGCGCAATTGAATCATAGAAATGCTTGAGATAGACTTCATTTTTTTCAGTGATAGCTGTCAGATTGATTTTTTCATTCCATTCGACCAAGAGTTCAAAATAACGCTCAAACTGGTCTTTCTGGCGGTCGGTCAGCTCAATTCCCTGCTGGCTTAGTAGCTGGTAAAATTCTTGCGGTGTCATAGTTTCATCCTTGTTTGTCAGTATTCATTCTATTATATCATAAAACGTGGCAAGGTGTTTCTGACGATTGGCTTCTTGTGTCTCCAAGGATTAGATATTGACTTGCCTTGATTTCTAGAGTTTATTTTCTAGACAAGTGAAGAAGCTTGCTCTAGTTCTTTGACAGATTTCTGGCGGGACAGCAGATAAGCACCGACGCTGATAGAGATACCAGATAGGATAAAGAGCAGACCGTAGCCTCGGCCGCTACCAGTTCCAAGTATTTTTCCTAGGCTCGTTGCCAGACTCCCTGTTGGAGTGAGCAAGGGCTTGAAAATATGATCCGCAATCCAGCCCATAGAGGTATAGGAGATGACATAGCCCAATTGGGAGATAATTCCAATGGTCCCCCAAGCCTTACCCTGATCGGCTTTGTTAATATTGATGCGGACCAGATAGTCAATGACGGTATTGGCGAAGGGCAGGGCAGCAAAGAGGAGAAAGCCAAAGGAGCAGATCCAGATGATATTTTCCTGTAGCCCCATCCCAGCCATAAAGATACCCAGCGCAAATAGAGCCAAGCAGAGCATACGGTGAAAGCCTTTTTTGATAGCAAGAGCACCTAAGGCTAAGCCTCCGACTAGCATGCCACTGCTAGAGAGGGTCATACTCCAACCGACAGTTTCGGCATCAGCAAAACTTAAAATTAGAGGAGAGAGTAGGATTTGCACTGTTCCCAGAAAGAAGGAGAAGGCCGTCCCAGTCAGGACAAGAATCCAGATGCCTTTTTTCTCATGGATAATACGAAAACCAGCAAAAAATTCATCCCAAAAGTGGCTCCTGCTACTATAAATCGGAGCCTGCATGGACTGGCGAGCGATCAAGGTTGTCGCGACAGTGACAAAAATTGTCGAGATATCCAGCAACAAAATAGTGGAGATGGAGCTCTTGGTCAAAATGAGTCCAGCTAGGAGAGGGGAGATTAGATAGCGGGCAACACCGTTTATCTGGGTTAGGCCTGTGGCTTGAGCCAGTTGTTCTTCTGGCAAGAGGTCGGAAATCGTAGCTCGAAAGGCTGGCTCCACCAGAGCAGAGAAAAGAGAGGAGATACAAGCGCCTAAGCAAATCAAGGCAAGAGCAGGTTGGGGATTTTTCAAAATAAAGTAGGTCCAAGTAACTCCTAGGCCAGACAGACCATCTCCTAGAGCCATGAGGAGTCGGCGGTCGTGTCGATCGGCTAGAGTACCGGCTAGGGGACTGGCTAAGAGACCCGGTAGGAAAGCCGACAGAGTGACTAGGGCTGAAGCTGTAACCTGACCGGTCAGCTGGTAGGTGTAAATGCCCAAAGCAAAAGAGGTCATGCCAGAACCTATTTGGGAAATAAAGCTACCCAGCCAAATTAGTAAAAATAGCTGAAAACCTTTGTTTTTCATGGTTGACTCCTTTTAAAAGAGTTGCAGAAGCTGATCAAAGTAGCCCGATTGGGTTTGGAAAATTCTTTCCAAGAGATAAAGGAATGCTTGTAGTTTCGCCTCTTGTTCTTGCTTTGTCAGTTGATGGAAGGTTTGGCCGAATACCTGCAGAGAATAAGCGAGTAGCATTTCCAGACTTTCCAGAGGAAAATCGGTCTTCATCTCTCCTTTTGCAAGTGCATCTTCGATAATGGGGAGAAGGATCTGAGGCCCGCGTTCCAGCAGGATTTGATTTGTCTTTTCATGGAGCAGGGCATTTTGTGGTTGGTGTAAATGTGCCAAAATTTCCTGTCCTTGCTCTTGGTGGAGGTTGAGTGCGAGCAGGGCGCCCATCAGCCTCTCTAGAATGGAGCCTTCCTTTTTACTGGCCAGCAGCTCGGCCTTGCTGAAAGCTTGAGCCACAGAGCGTTCAATGATGGCGTCCATGATTTCTTCCTTGGAAGAAAAATAGTAGTAGAGCGTCCCGCGAGCAATCTGAGTGACTTCTAAAAGCTGAGCAATAGAAGTTTGGTCAAAGCCTTGCTCTATAAAGAGCTTTTGAGCGCTATCTAAGATAAAGTCCTTTTTACTGACCATGATGGCCTCCTTTTCCGTCAAAAATCATTAGACCGACAGTCGGTCTATCTCTAAGTAAAGAATACTCCTTTTAGGATGAATTGTCAAGAAAGACAGGTTGAGCTTTTTTTGTTATAATAAATGGGATCAAATCATAAGGAGTATCTTTATTATGTCCATGTTTTTAATTATTATTGCAGTTGTGGCAGTTTTAGCTATTTTCGTGATTTCTGTTTACAATGGTCTTGTTAAGAGCCGCATGCAGACTCAGGAAGCTTGGAGCCAGATTGATGTTCAGCTCAAGCGCCGAAATGACCTGATTCCCAACCTTTTGGAGACGGTTAAAGGTTATGGAAAATATGAGAAATCAACCTTGGAAAATGTTACCCAGTTGCGTAACCAAGTAGCAGCTGCCTCATCTCCTGCCCAAGCTATGCAGGCTAGTGATGCCCTGACTCGTTCAATTTCTGGTATCTTTGCGGTTGCTGAAAATTACCCAGACCTTAAGGCAAATACAAACTACTTGAAACTTCAGGAAGAGTTGACGAATACAGAAAATAAGATTGCTTATTCTCGTCAGCTTTACAATTCAGTAACCAGCAACTATAATGTCAAAATGGAAACTTTCCCAAGCAATGTCATTGCAGGTATGTTTGGCTTTAAAGCAGCAGACTTCTTGGAGACACCAGAGGAAGAAAAGGCTGTTCCTAAAGTGCATTTTAGCGATTTGGGGTAGGTGGCGACTATGTTGTTTGACCAAATTGCCAGCAATAAAAGGCGTACTTGGGTTCTCCTCGTCGCCTTCTTTGCTCTTTTAGCTTTGATTGGAGCAGCTGTCGGCTATCTTTGGCTCGATTCTCCCTTTGGTGGGATGGCCATCGCCTTTATCATCGGTGGTATTTATGCTGTCAGTATGATTTTTCAGTCCACAGAGATTGTCATGTCGATGAACGGTGCGAGGGAAGTTTCCGAGCAGGAAGCGCCTGAACTCTATCATGTTGTGCAGGATATGGCCATGGTGGCACAGATTCCTATGCCTCGGGTCTACATCGTAGAAGATGCCTCGCCCAATGCCTTTGCGACGGGCTCAAAGCCTGAGAATGCGGCCGTGGCTGCGACAACTGGATTACTTGCTCTCATGAATCGAGAGGAGCTTGAAAGTGTAATGGGGCATGAAGTCAGTCACATTCGCAATTATGATATTCGCATTTCGACAATCGCCGTGGCACTTACAAGTGCTGTCACGATGCTATCTAGCATGGCTGGGCGCATGATGTGGTATGGCGGTGGTGGCCGTCGAAGAAACGATCGGGACAATGACAATGGCTTAGGAATTATTTTGATGATTGTCTCTCTGTTGGCTCTTCTCTTGGCGCCGCTTGCTGCAACATTGGTGCAGTTGGCCATTTCTCGTCAACGTGAGTATTTGGCAGACGCTTCAAGTGTTGAGTTGACCCGCAATCCTAAGGGCATGATCAATGCCCTGCTGAAGTTAGACAACAGCCAGCCTATGGAGCACCATGTAGATGATGCTAGTGCAGCGCTCTATATCAATGACCCGAAGAAAAAGGGGGGCTTACAAAAGCTCTTTTATACTCACCCACCAATTTCTGATCGGATAGAAAGATTGAAAAATATGTAATAAGGAAGCCTAGGCTTCCTTATTTTTTGCATTAAATTGTGACTATTTTTAACTCTAGTTGTTTTTGAGGCTGAGTAGAAGGCAGACACCACCAAGCAGAGAGAAGACCAACCAAGCGCTTCCCATATTCCACAGACCAAGGCTGGTAAAAATCATGCTTCCCAGCGGAATGGAAAAGGTAAAGAGCATGGTGAGAAAGTTGGAGGTTTGGGCTAATACTTCTGGAGGAAGTTTACTCAGCAGCATACTGTTGATTTTAGGATTGATTTTTCCAGAGATGTACATGAGAAAGGTAAGAAAGAAAATTCCCAAGAGAGCAGGAGCTTGGAGTAAATTGCTGAGTCCTAGGAGGAGCAGAGCTAGCGAGCACCAAATGACGAGTCGCATCAGAGAAAGCTTGGAAAAATAATCATTTGAGAAGGCACTGGCGGAGATAATCCCAATCACTGTGCAGGACTCGATGACTAGCAGAGACTGGCTCAGGTTTAGTCCCCAAAATGGGTGATTCAATAAGTAGAGATTGTAGAGTCCCATGATGGAGCCAGCCAGTGCGTTTAAGAGGAGGACTTGAAGCAACACTAGCAGGAAATTTCCGATTTTTTCTTGTTCAAAAATCATTTGGACATTCTGGTAAAGGTCTTTCATCTGTTTTATGAAAGGAAGCTTTTGCTCTGTAACAGCAGGGGTATCATGGGTGAGTTTTTGGCGAACCAGATAGAGAGTGCTTGAGGAGAGTAGGAAGCAGAGAGCATTGCTGAGGGCGACCATAGCAAAATTCTGCTGGCTGATACTGAGTAGCCATACTCCTAAGGCTTGCCCAGCAAAATTTCCCAAAAATGTGAGAAGTTGAGTGAAGGAGTAAGCCTCCATCAAATCTTTTTCTTCTACATTTTTCTGTAAGATAGGCATTTGTAGGCCACTGCGATAGTCGCTGATAATATCAGAAAAGATATTGAGAAAGCAGACGGTAGCAAAGGCGAGGTAGGAGGCAGACTTGGTTAGGAGGGCGACTAGGATGAAGAGGAAGGCTTGCAGGTAACCTAGATGGATAAGCCAGCGAGCCTTTTGACGGGTTTTATCAGCTTGCATCCCGACAAAGACTGTGAAAAAGGTAGGGATAAGAACGATAAAGTTGGCAATACCGACTGCAAACTTGGGCTGGGGCATGCTAGAAGCAAATACGATAAAAACGATATTATAGATAGAAGAACCTAAGATATTAAATATCCGTGATAGACTGATAAAGGCAAATAGTCTATTTCTTAAAGCAAGTTTCATAATAAATCTCCTTTGGGATGAATCAATTTAGGAATGTGAAGGAATTCCAACTTGCAATGCATTGGTAGTTATGATTATAGCAAAATGTGGCATGCCCGCAAGGCCTTTTCGCTGACTGGTAGAAGCTTGTAGGCCAAGTGGTAAATATCTGAAAGTGACTTGCAAAAGCTATAAGTCAACCTATCAAAAACTGACATATTCTTTTAAATTTTTTTTTATACATGAATGTGATATAATAGATAAGATATGACAAAAGAATTTCATCACATTACTGTACTTCTTCATGAAACGATTGACCAGCTTGATGTTCAGCCAGATGGCATCTATGTTGATGCGACCTTGGGTGGAGCTGGTCACAGCGAGTATCTTTTGAGCAAGCTGGGAGACGAGGGGCATTTGTATGCTTTTGACCAGGATCAGACTGCGATTGATAATGCCAAAAAACGTCTGGCTCCCTATATTGAGCGGGGGATGGTGACCTTTATCAAGGATAATTTCCGTAATCTCAAGACTCGTTTGAATGAAGTAGGGGTCGAGAAGATTGATGGAATTTGTTACGACTTGGGCGTATCTAGTCCGCAGCTAGATGAGCGGGAGCGTGGTTTTTCTTATAAGCAGGACGCTCCTTTAGATATGCGGATGAATCAAGAAGCTGCCTTGACAGCTTACCAAGTTGTGAATCAATATCCTTACAAGGACCTAGTCCGTATTTTTTTCAAATATGGAGAAGATAAGTTTTCCAAGCAGATTGCCCGTAAGATCGAGCAGGCAAGAGAAATCAAGCCTATCGAAACGACGACAGAGCTGGCTGAGATTATTAAATCGGCCAAACCTGCTAAGGAACTGAAGAAAAAAGGTCATCCAGCTAAGCAGATTTTTCAGGCTATTCGGATTGAAGTCAATGACGAGTTGGGAGCGGCCGACGAATCCATTCAGCAGGCCATTGACTTGTTGGCTGTAGGTGGTCGTATTTCAGTGATTACCTTTCATTCGTTGGAGGATCGTCTGACTAAGCAACTGTTTAAAGAAGCTTCAACCGTAGATGTTCCCAAAGGTCTGCCTTTCATTCCAGATGATTTGCAGCCCAAGCTGGAGTTAGTTTCACGCAAACCCATTTTACCAAGCAAAGAAGAATTAGAAGCCAATAATCGCGCCCATTCTGCGAAGTTGCGCGTGGCTAGGAAGGTGCATGAGTAAGTTTCATGGCAGAAAGAGAACAACACCCTATTCAAAAACGGATTCGAAAATTTTCCCGAGTTGAAAAAGCCTTCTATGGCTCTATCATTTTAACAGCGATCATCCTTGCAGTCAGTATTGTGTTTATGCAGACCAAGCTGCTGCAGGTCAACCATGATTTGACTGAAATCAACGCTCAGATTGAGTCGGAGCAGGCTGAACTGGATGATATCAAGCAAGAAGTAAATGAATTGACACGTTATGAAAGGCTGTCCCAGCTGGCTAGCTCTCAGGATATGAAGCTCCAAAAGGGAAATCGTAAGACAGTGAGTACAACCAATGAGTAATAGATTTTTAAAAAAAATTCAGCGATATGCTTTAAAAAATAGACAAAACCCGGAATACAATCGACGAAAAGTTGGAAAAAGCATGAGTGCCTTGGCAGTCTTTCTTTTTTTCATTTTCTTGATTAATTTTGCGACCATTATCGGAACGGATAAGAAATTTGGTGTTAATTTGTCAAAAGGTGCCAAGCAAGTGCACCAAAAGACAGTCGTCGTCGCTGCCAAGCGGGGAACCATCTATGATCGAAATGGTGTGCCCATTGCTGAAGATGCGACAACCTATAACATTTATGCTATCATTGACAAGAATTATAAGTCTGCCTCTGGTAAAGTCCTCTATGTAGAAGAATCCCAGTATGATAAGGTGGCTGATATTTTCAACCAATATCTAGAAATAGATAAGGATTATGTCAAGCAACAACTTTCGCAAAAGGATCTAAAACAGGTTGCTTTTGGCTCCCAAGGAAACGGGATTACGTACAGCACCATGAGTTCTATCCGTCAGGCCATGGAGGAAGCGAAGATAGAGGGAATCGGCTTCACAACCAGCCCCAACCGCAGCTACAATAACGGAATCTTTGCTTCGCAATTCATCGGTCAAGCTCAGATGCAAGAGGATAAGGACGGTAACAAAACACTTGTAGGAACTTCAGGTTTGGAGGAGTCGCTAGACCGTATCTTGGGTGGTCAGAATGGTATTGTTACTTACGAAAAAGACCGCAATGGGAACATCATACCAGGCTCAGAGGAAGTGTCTGTCAAGACAGAGGATGGAAAAGATGTTTATACAACTCTTTCTGCCCAGCTGCAGACCTACTTGGAAACGCGAATGGATGCCTTCCAAGAAAAAGCGAAGGGTAAATTTGTCAGTGCGACTTTGGTCAGTGCTAAGACAGGTGAAATTTTAGCAACGACCCAGCGTCCGACTTATAATGCGGATACCAAAGATGGATTGAATGCTGAGCATTTGAAAACTTGGAATACCCTCCTCTATCAGACACAGTATGAGCCTGGATCAACGATGAAAGTTATGACCTTGGCTTCAGCGATTGATAATGGAAGCTTTAACCCAAATGGAACATACGATAACTCAGAATATAAGATTGCAGATGCTACCATCCGCGACTGGGATGTGAACATGGGGTTATCAACAGGACAAGTCCTGACCTATGCTCAAGGCTTTATTTTCTCAAGTAACGTTGGTATGACACGCATTGAGCAGGATATGGGCAATGCCAAGTGGATCGATTATCTATTGAAGTTCAAATTTGGCTTACCGACTCGTTTTGGGATGGGCTATGAAGAATATGGTGCCCTGCCGGCAGATAATGCTGTAACCATTGCCATGAGTTCCTTTGGACAAGGGATTGGGGTAACCCAAGTACAGATGCTACGTGCCTTTTCAGCTGTGTCAAATGATGGTGTCATGTTAGAGCCGAAATTTATCTCTGCCATCTATGACTCAAAAACGGGTAGCGCTCGTAAATCTCAGCCAGAAATTGTCGGTCATCCAGTTTCAGAAAAAGCAGCGAAAACGACTCGAAATTATATGATTCAGGTCGGAACCGTTCCTTACTATGGAACCCTCAATATCGGTGGTGAGCCGGTTATCCAAGTTGCTGGGCAAGATGTGGCCGTAAAATCCGGAACAGCCCAAATTGCGACAGATAAGGGCTATTTGGAAGGGGAGAATAATAACATTTACTCCGTAGTAGCCATGACGCCGGCAGAAAGTCCAGATTTCATTATGTATGTCACTGTTCAGCAGCCCGAAGAGAAATTCTCCCCTCTTTTCTGGCAGGAAGTTGTCAATCCAGTCTTGGAAGAAGCTGTGGCGCTTAAAGAAAGTTTAAATCTGACTGGTGATAGTCCTGCTTTGGAATTGGTTGAAAAAGAAACAACCTACAAAATGCCATCTATCGATAGTTTGACCAAGCAACTGAAGTTAAAAAATCAAATTAGCCCAGGAGGCTTGGCTGATGAGCTTCGTCGCAATCTAGTGCAGCCCGTCATCCTAGGAACAGGCAGTGAAATCAAGAAAATTTCTGTAAAAGAAGGACAAGAACTGAAAGCCAATCAACAGATTTTGATTTTAAGTGATAACTTTGAAGATTTGCCAGATATGTATGGCTGGACCAAGGAAAATGTGGAGCAATTTGCTGAATGGCAAGGGCTGGAAGTCAATTTTAAAGGCAAAGGCTCAAAAGTTGTCAAGCAGAAGGAGAAGGTCAATACAGACCTGAAAAAATTGAAAAAAATAACCGTTACATTGGGAGACTAGCATGTTAACAGCAATTATTGCAGGAATTCTGACCTTTATCCTAACGATTGTTGGGATTCCTGCCTTTATCCGTTTTTATCACAAGGCTCATATATCAGGTCAGCAGATGCATGAGGATGTCAAGCAGCATCAGGCCAAGGCTGGAACGCCGACGATGGGGGGAACCGTCTTTCTGGTTGCTTCTGTTTTGGCTAGTTTCGTGACAGCCTTGCTTTCCCAACAACTGTCCAACGGCTTGATTATGATTCTCTTTATCTTGGTTCTTTACGGCATTGTTGGCTTTTTGGATGATTTCCTCAAGGTCTTCCGTAAGATAAACGAAGGCCTGAATCCTAAACAGAAACTAGCTCTGCAGCTGGTAGGGGGAGTTATCTTTTACTTCTTCTACAATCAGCACGGGGCAGGTGACTCTCTCAATGTCTTTACGATTCCAGTTCAGCTGGGCTTCCTCTATATCTTCTTCGTCCTCTTTTGGCTGGTTGGTTTCTCCAACGCTGTCAATCTGACCGATGGAATTGATGGCTTGGCTAGTATCTCCGTTGTGATCAGCTTGGTGGCTTACGGAGTCATTGCTCTGGAGCAGAAGCGCTTTGACCTTCTGATTGTCATTATTAGCATGATTGGTGGTTTGCTAGGCTTCTTTGTCTTTAACCATAAGCCAGCTAAAATCTTTATGGGGGACGTGGGGAGTCTTGCCTTGGGCGGTATGCTCGCAGCCCTCTCCATTGCCTTGCACCAAGAGTGGACCTTGCTCCTCATCGGAATCGTCTATGTCTTTGAAACGACTTCTGTTATGATGCAGGTAACTTACTTCAAGCTGACGGGTGGTAAGCGGATTTTCCGTATGACGCCAGTCCATCACCACTTTGAGCTGGGTGGCCTTTCTGGGCATGGCCAGCCTTGGAGTGAATGGAAGGTTGACTTCTTCTTCTGGGGCGTAGGCCTCTTAGCTAGCTTGTTGACTTTGGCCATTCTATATTTGTGATATGAAGGTGGGTGTAAGCCCGCCTTTTCTTGTCCTGAGCCGAGCAGAAAAGATATTTTTCTGGTATAATAGATAAGATTAAGAGTAAACAGAGGAAAAAATGAAATTTACAGAATTTAACTTTAAAGATTATATTCAGGAAGCCCTCAAGGATCTGAACTTTGTGGAGGCGACAGAGGTTCAAGAAAAGCTGATTCCGGTGGTGTTATCTGGCCGAGACTTGGTTGGGGAGTCCAAAACAGGATCAGGCAAGACGCATACCTTCTTGCTGCCCATCTTCCAAGAGCTGGACGAAGAGGCTGACAGTGTCCAAGCAGTGATTACAGCACCTAGCCGAGAATTAGCAACCCAGATCTATCAGGCTGCCCGTCAGCTGGCTAGCTTTTCTGAGCAAGAGATTCGGGTGGCTAATTATGTCGGCGGAACTGACAAGGCTCGTCAGATTGGTAAGCTAGAGTCTAGCCAGCCCCATATCGTCATTGGAACGCCGGGGCGGATTTATGATTTGGTTGAGTCAGGTGATTTGGCTATCCACAAGGCTCATACCTTTGTCGTGGACGAGGCTGATATGACGCTTGATATGGGCTTTTTGGAGACGGTAGACCGGATTGCGGCTCGCTTGCCTAAAGACTTGCAGTTTTTAGTCTTCTCGGCTACCATTCCGCAAAAGCTGCAGCCTTTCTTGAAAAAATACCTGTCTAATCCAGTCATGGAGCAGATTAAGACCAAGACAGTGATTGCTGATACCATTGATAATTGGCTCCTGTCAACTAAGGGGCGGGATAAGAATGCCCAGATTTATGAGATTAGTCAGCTCCTCCAGCCTTATCTGGCGATGATTTTTGTCAATACCAAGACTCGGGCGGATGAATTGCAGGCCTATCTGACTGCGCAAGGGCTAAAAGTAGCTAAGATTCACGGTGACATCCCGCCGCGGGAGCGCAAGCGTATCATGAATCAGGTCAAGAATCTGGATTTTGAATACATCGTAGCGACGGACTTGGCGGCTCGGGGGATTGACATCGAGGGTGTCAGCCATGTCATCAATGATGCCATTCCACAGGATTTGTCTTTCTTTGTCCACCGGGTTGGTCGGACTGGACGAAATGGCCTTCCCGGCACAGCCATTACCCTCTATCAACCAAGTGACGACTCCGATATTCGTGAGTTGGAAAAGCTTGGCATCAAGTTTACTCCTAAGATGATCAAAAACGGCGAATTTCAAGATACCTACGACCGAGATCGCCGTGCTAATCGGGAGAAGACCAAGGAGAAGCTGGACACAGAAATGATCGGTCTGGTCAAGAAGAAAAAGAAAAAAATCAAACCAGGCTATAAGAAGAAAATCCAATGGGCGGTTAATGAAAAGCGCCGCAAGACCAAGCGAGCTGAGAACCGTGCACGTGGTCGGGCAGAACGCAAGGCTAAGCGCCAGACTTTTTAGCCATAAATTCTTTCTATGGACGATATAGAAAAATTATATTTTAAAGACCAGTGAAACTATGATAGACTAGGATTACTGGTCTATTTTATTGTCATTTACCAGCTACCTACCAGAGGTTCAGAGATTGGCTATTCTTGATGCCAAATAGTTTTCATCTGGGTCAAATTATGATAGAATAATGCATTATCGAGAAAGAGAAGTAATTGAAATGTTTACAACTTATATCCTAGCTGCAAACTGGTATGAAGAGCTCTTGAAGCTCCTTCCAGATGGCAAACTGTTTAGTCTACGGGCAGTTTTTGATGCCATTCCAGCGATTCTGAAAACCTTGCCTGTCACACTTTTGTTGACGCTGGGTGGAGCATTTTTCGGCATCATCTTGGCCATGATTTTCGCAGTGGTCAAGATTAACCGCACGAGAATTCTGTATCCTATTCAGTCTCTCTTTGTGAGCTTCCTTCGTGGGACGCCCCTTTTGGTTCAGCTCATGCTGACTTATTTTGGGATTCCGCTCCTGTTGAAAGCTATCAATCAAAAATATGGGACGGCTTTTAATATCAATGCCATTCCTGCCTCAGTCTTTGCAATTATTGCTTTTGCTTTTAATGAAGCAGCCTATGCCAGCGAGACGATTCGGGCAGCCATTCTTTCAGTAGATGCGGGTGAGATTGAAGCAGCTCGCAGTCTGGGAATGACCAATCGCCAAGTCTATCTGCGGGTCATCATTCCTAATGCAGCAGTTGTGGCAACACCGACTCTGATCAACTCCCTCATCGGCTTGACCAAGGGGACTTCTCTGGCCTTTAGTGCAGGTGTGGTAGAAGTCTTTGCCAAGGCTCAGGCTATCGGTGGTTCGGATTATCGTTATTTTGAGCGCTTCATTTCCGTTTCGATTATTTACTGGATTGTCAATATCGTGATTGAGCAAATCGGTCGTGCGATTGAAAAGGCTATGGATATCAAGGCGCCAGCCAATCTGGACAAAATGGAGCAAGCGCAAGGAGGTAGGATTTGATGATTAAAATTTCCCAGTTAAGTAAGGAATTTTCTGGACAAAAGGTCTTGGATAATCTGAGTTTGGAAATTCAAAAAGGCGAAGTCATTGCTCTAATAGGCTCCTCAGGTGCTGGTAAATCAACCTTCCTGCGCAGCCTTAACTATCTGGAGCAGCCAGACAGCGGAAGGATTGAAATTGATAACTTTAAGGTGGATTTTTCAACTATTTCACCAGATGAAATTTTGACTCTGCGTCGAAAATTGGCCATGGTTTTCCAACAGTTCAATTTATTTTCCCGTCGGACGGCTCTGGAAAATGTCAAGGAAGGTCTGCTGGTAGTCAAGAACTTGTCTGACCAAGAAGCAACTAAAATTGCCAAGGAAGAGTTGGCAAAGGTGGGTCTGTCTGATCGTGAGAATCATTATCCCAAGCATTTATCAGGCGGTCAAAAACAGCGGGTGGCTTTGGCGCGGGCCTTGGCTATGAAGCCAGATGTTCTCTTGCTAGATGAGCCAACCTCAGCCCTTGACCCAGAGTTAGTCGGTGAGGTAGAGAGATCCATTGCTGACGCTGCCAAAGCAGGACAAACCATGATTCTGGTCAGTCACGATATATCTTTTGTCTCTCAGGTGGCAGATCGGGTGCTTTTCTTGGATAAGGGCCATATTATTGAGTCAGGCAGTCCAGAGGAGATCATTAATCATCCCAAGGAAGCTAGAACCAAAGAATTCTTTGCTAGTTACAAACGGACTTATATTTGATATAATAGAAAAAGTGAAAGCTCAGTTGGCTAGACCAGCTGGGTTTGTTTTCGACTAAGACCTTTTAAGGCAACTGATTATTGAGGAGCTGACATGTTAATTAAGATTTTTTCTCTCTATATCCAAAGTCTCATCTATACGACTGTTCTGGTGGGACTTGCCGATGGCTTGTGGCTTTTATTGCAGAGACTCGGTCGCAAGGATCGAACTCTTGCGGTAGGCCAAAGCCAAATTTACGATCTTCTTTTGATTACAATTATGACGATTCCGATTTTGTCTTTTGCGATTTTTGGCTTACTGGTTGTTCTTAAAGCTTAAATACTTGTAAAAGATTAGTTAGTTTGTTAGAATAACAGTAGTTACAACAAAGAGAAAGGAAAAAGATGATGTACGATACAATGATTATTGGAGCTGGTCCTGCGGGAATGACAGCAGCCCTCTATGCAGCTAGAAGTAATCTTAAAGCGGCCCTGCTTGAACGCGGTATTTACGGCGGCCAGATGAATAATACTGCGGAGATTGAAAATTATCCCGGGTATGCCCGTATCAGCGGACCAGAGCTGGCTGAGAAAATGTTTGAACCCTTAGAAAATCTAGGTGTAGAGCATCTATTTGGTCAGGTTGAAAAGATTGAAGACCATGGCGACTATAAGAAAATCATTACTGAGGATGAAGTCTTTGAGACCAAGACAGTGATTTTGGCTTCTGGTGCCAACCATCGTCATCTAGGAGTTCCTGGCGAGGAAGAATACAATAGCCGCGGAGTTTCTTACTGTGCGGTCTGCGATGGTGCCTTTTTCCGTGATGAGGATCTTTTAGTGGTCGGAGGCGGCGATTCTGCCGTTGAGGAAGCGATCTTCCTCACGCGCTTTGCAAAGTCTGTGACCATTGTTCACCGTCGGGACCAACTACGGGCGCAAAAGCTCTTGCAGGAGCGGGCCTTTGCCAATGAAAAAATCAGCTTTATCTGGGATTCCGTCGTCAAAGAAATCAAAGGAGACGACCGCAGGGTAACCAGTGTGGTTTTTGAAAATGTAAAAACGGGGCAAAGCAGCGAGTCAGACTTTGGTGGTGTCTTTGTTTATGTCGGCCTAGATCCTGTTAGCGACTTTGTCAAAGATCTGGGTATTTGCGATGAAGCTGGCTGGATTGTCACAGACCAACATATGAAAACGGCTAGTGACGGCATTTATGCCATTGGTGATGTCCGTCAGAAAGACCTGCGCCAAATTACCACAGCAGTTGGAGACGGAGCAGTCGCAGGCCAAGAAGTTTATAAATACATCACAGAGCATTAAACAGGAAGAGGTTGGGAATAAGACCAAAAAATGATTCATTTTTTAGTCTTTCCCAGCTCTTTTTTATTTTTGTTTACGAATTAAATAAGAGGAAGAATAGGTTTCAAATCAGTTTCGAATTAAACGATATAAATTTGTTACCAATTTGTAATAATTATCCTATTATGCTACAATAGAGGTGTGCAACTCTAAAAAGGATGGAGAAAGCGTATGAAAACAAAAGGATTAGTTTATTTAGCTAGTACAGCTATTTTATTAGCAGCCAGTGCAAATAGTGTTTTTGCTGACGAGACAAATCAAGCAGCAAATGATAGGCAGCAAACGGAGCCTTCAGTTGCTGTGACCAATCGAGATGCTTCTAAACAGGCTGAACTAGCTGACAAGGCTTCAGGAGTAGATTCTGAAACAAAGAAAGATAGTGGTGCATCTGAAGCTTCTTTAGGTAAAGATGAAAAAGTCGCTTCAGCTTCCTCTGAAAAGGATGGCAACTCGTCGCTTGAACAGCCTAAAGACAATTTAGCATCACTTTCTTCTGAAAATATTTCTTCAGGGAGATCTTCATTCAGATCTGTGACAGCTGCTTCTGATAAGCCACAAGAGACAGAAACAAAGCCAGAATCTGAGCCAAAAGTGAGAGTTTCTCGTGCAGTTGATGACAAGCCTCAAGGCACTATCAATATTACAAATGTGGATCCAAATGCTGGCACCTTCGATGTGCATGTAACCAACATTTCATCCCCTAAGCCCATCAAAAAAGTCGCCCTACCAACTTGGTCCAGCGTGAATGGTCAGGATGATATTATCTGGTACGATGCTAAACGACAAGTGGATGGTACTTATAAAATCAGCATTTCAGCTCGTGACCACAAGTATTCCACAGGTGAGTACAATATCCACCTCTACTATCTGCTGGAAGACAATCAGCTAGTCGGTGTAGGCGGTACTACAACAACTGTTACGACTGGTAAACCGCAAGGAAAAATTGATATTGTTAATAACAATCCAGACACAGGCAGTTTCGATGTTGTTGTATCAGGTGTTTCTAATCCTTATGGTGTGAAAAAAGTTGTTGTCCCTGTTTGGTCTAGTGTCAATGGTCAAGATGATTTAGTCTGGTATGAAGCGCAGCGTCATACCAATGGCAACTACACTGTTACAGTCAAAGCTTCCCACCATAAGAACTCTCTAGGTGAGTACAATATTCATCTCTATTATGTTCAGGATAATGGCCAGTTGGTCGGTGTAGGTGGTACAAGGACTGTGGTTTCTAAGGCTCAGCCTAAAGGAACGATAAAAATTGAAAACAATAATCCAGATACAGGTAGTTTCGATGTTGTCGTTTCTGGTGTTTCCAGTCCTTATGGTGTCAAGGAAGTCAAGCTACCGACCTGGTCCACCGACAAAGGGCAAGATGACCTAATCTGGTACACAGCAGTTAAGCAGGCTGATGGTACTTATCGGGCAACCGTCAAAGCAGTAAATCATAAGAAATCAACAGGCGAATACAATGTCCATCTCTACTATATTCAAGATGACGGTCAGCTGGTTGGTGTAGGTGGCACTCGAACAACAGTTAGTGTATCTCAACCTAAAGGAAGCTTGAAAATTGAAAACAACGATCCGGCTACTGGCAGTTTTGATGTCGTTGTCTCAGGAGTTTCTAATCCTTTTGGTGTTAAGGAAGTCAAACTGCCGACTTGGTCTAACGATAAAGGTCAAGATGACCTAGTCTGGCATACAGCAATCAAGCAGACTGATGGCACCTATCGAGCTCGCATCCAGGCTCGCGATCACAAATATTCTTTGGGAGACTATACAGTTCACCTCTACTATGTCCAAGATGACGGTCAATTAGTCGGTGTAGCAGGCACCCAGTTCAGTTTAACAGCCAAGCCTAAAGGAACCTTGAAAATTGAGAACAACAACCCAGATACGGGCAGCTTCGATGTTGTTGTCTCCGATGTTGTCAGTCCTTTTGGTGTCAAGAGCGTGCATCTTCCGATTTGGTCTAGTGATAAAGGCCAAGATGATATTGTTTGGTATACAGCGACTAAGCAGTCCGATGGCACCTACAGGGCTAGCATTCAAGCTCGTAATCATAAAATGTCCACTGGTGAGTATCATATCCACCTCTACTATCTTCAAGATAATGGCCAGATGATTGGGGTCAGTGGCACAACAACCACTGTTTCCGTTGCTAAACCAAAGGGAACTCTCACGATTGTCAATAACAATCCAACAACAGGTAGTTTTGATGTTGTCGTAAGCGGAGTGAGCAGTCCAGAGGGAGTTCGTGAAGTGCTTCTGCCGACTTGGTCTAGCACAAATGGTCAGGACGATATTATCTGGTATCGAGCAGTCAAGCAGTCTGATGGTACCTACAAGATGAATATTAAGGCGAGCGACCATAAATATTCTACAGGTGAGTACAATATCCATCTCTATTATGTAGGGAATAATGGCCAGTTGGTCGGAGTTGGAGGAACCAAGACGACCGTATCTCTAGGAACACCCAAAGGTAAGTTGACTATCCAGAATAATAATCAACAGACAGGTACCTTTGAAGTGGTGGTTTCTGAAGTTGAGAATGTTTATGGTGTTAAGGAAGTCAAATTGCCAACTTGGTCAAGTGCTAACGGTCAGGACGACATTATTTGGTACACAGCAGTCAAGCAAGCTGATGGGACCTATAAGGCACAGGTCAATCTACGTGACCACAAGTATTCTACTGGTGAATATAATATCCACCTCTACTATGTTCAGAATGATGGTCGTATGGTCGGGGTCGGAGGCACAAAGACAATAGCGAATGTAGCTTCAGAACACATTAAACCAACGGGTCAAATCACCATAAAGAATAATAATCCTCGATTAGGCACGTTCGAAGTTGTAGTAACGAATGTTTATAGTCCAAAAGGAGTCAAGGAAGTTAGCCTGCCGACTTGGTCAAGTGTCAATGGTCAGGATGACATTGTTTGGTATCGGGCTCAAAGGCAAGCTGATGGTAGTTATAAGGCCTTGGTACGCACCTCTAGCCATAAATATTCTACGGGAGAATACAATATTCACCTCTACTATGTTCAAAATGATGGTAGTTTGGTAGGCGTTGGTGGAACGACTACAACAGTCAATAGAGGAGTTTATGACACACCATATTATTCACAACGTGATCCTAGATGGGCTGGTTTATATTATGGGAAATATAATTTAGCAGCTTCTGGCTGTGTTCCTACTACATTAGCAATGACTATTTCTGGTATTACAGGTCAAACTGTTTTACCAACAACCGTAGCGGACTTCCTTTATCATCATACAGACTCCTTTAACAAAAATGGTCTATTTGGAACATCAAGTAAGGGTATTGTCCAAGGGGCGCAGAACTGGGGACTGAAAACAGACGTCTTGCATTCATCAGCAGCGCTTAAAGAAGCTTTGGCAGCAGGTCATCATGTCATGGCGGCCGTTGGTAGCAGTGTCTTTGCCAGCCATTTTGTTACCCATGAGATAGTCTTGAAGGGTTATCAAAATGGTCAAACCCAGGTCTATGATCCTTATAATGCGAATAATAACGGTTGGTATTCAGTGGATTATATCTTTGGTTCAAAGAGCGGAGCGCCTGAAGATAATACAGAAGGTTCACCGTTTATCTCTGTGAGAGCTTAGATTGCAGCTGGTCACAAAGCAATTTATATGGGGCTTTCGCAAATTTTAGTGAGCGAACAGTACCTACATTTAGGAGGTTGGGACAAAAGAGTCCCAGCCTCTTTTTTATGGCTAGATTGTAAATATCATGCAGGAAAAAAACTCACAGAGCCTCAACTAGTGTGAACTGTAAGTCGCTAGACTAACAACTCTACTAAGAGATTCTATGAGTTTTTATCGTCTTATCATATTGGAAGATGATTTGCGTCTTCATCTTGATACTATAAAAAGCGTCAGTTGCGACTTATGCCCTAACGAATGCCATTCCGAGCACACTTCCCCAATAATATTTCCATCTTGTTTTTTCAAGGTATTTTTTGAATGCGATCAATTCATCGGACCTATTCTTCAGCACCTCGTCACATACAAAAGGATACAACTTAAATGCCAAATAACTAATTTGGTCCCCTTTCTGTAGCCCTTTGGCACTACTTAGGAGCTTTTCCCGTAACTTTGAGCTAATGATGATACTATCGTTATTATAGATCCTATCAATCTGTTGGTAGTATTCATCTCTCTTCTTGCGATTTTTAGTAAATATCATAACCAACATCTCCTTACAACTTTAAATTATAAATTGGCTAGTGAAAAACAATAAAACTATAAAATGGAGCTCACAATCCTTGGATTGCATCATCCCAAAGTGGATCACCTAATAATAGTATTGTCCTAGTAGCTTTGTAGAGTTTTCTGTACTTCATAAGGTAGGAGCGAACATTTGTCCTTAGGTTATTATAGCAAATATTTTTTTGAATATCAATTTTAAATGTATAATCGCTATCAAAATTTTGACAATAGAAGTAATAGACATATAGTATTTAAGAAGAACAATTTGCTGGTCATTCGTCGCTATCAAAAGCTGGTATAAACGAAGGAAAAAATGTATTTAGCCCCGCTAAAAGAACTTTAAAGAATTGGTCTGGATGGAGCGGATTGCGGATTGAGGACAGTGCTTCGGTCAATGGCTTTCACCTTTTTCTCTATGTTCGATTCCCTGCTTCTGCAATTTGTATTTTAAAAAATTCTCGTTTAGTGGTATAATAAGAATAATATCTTAGAGAAAAGAGTTCATTTATGACAAATTATGCCGTTATTTTGGCTGCGGGTAAGGGTACTCGCATGAAATCAGATTTACCAAAGGTCTTGCACAAGGTGGCAGGAATTTCCATGCTAGAGCACGTTTTCCGCAGTGTCAGTGCGATTGAGCCTGAGAAGACTGTTACTGTTATTGGGCACAAGGCAGAGCTGGTCGAGCAAGTCTTGGCAGATCAGACCGAGTTTGTCCGTCAGACCGAGCAGCTGGGAACAGGCCATGCGGTCATGATGGCTGAGCCTGTTTTAGAAAATCTAACTGGTCAAAC
>ERZ773077.857-NODE-857-length-21995-cov-9.469827_pt1 | contig 21995 bp, 17 predicted proteins | sample MGYA00580612_ERZ773077 | MGnify/ENA primary metagenome ERZ773077 (study PRJEB29015, sample SAMEA2737971) | human oral metagenome | biome: human oral; feature: human-associated habitat; material: dental | place: China | collected 2021 ...
GTCTGCACGCGGAAGACGGCTTCGTTGTGGCACGCGCCGGGGAGCGGTATGCGATTGCTGCTCAACGCTCACTGAAGCTTTGTTGCCCACGACCTGCGTCGTGGTCAACAAAGCCTCATGCCTATAACACTTCCCGACAACCGGGCTACGCCCGCCCGTCAGGAAGTGTTCACGGCTACCGCGAAGTCGCAGCACTCGCATCCCGCTCCCCGGCGCTTTTGGCAAGCTGGGAGGCTTGGGTTCTGACGGGGAGCCTGCTGCCCGTTGCTCTTTCTTCCTGATGGAGGGGGCGTCGTCCAGATGATGAGCGCCGCGGAGCGGGACGCCACTGCGGCGATTTCGCGGTAGCCGTAGAACCTTTTTTGCCCGCAGGGCAAAAAAGTTCATAGGCGCCCGTTTTTGCCGGCCACGACGGAGGTCGTGGACGTCAAAAACGGGCTGAGCGCATGAGCCGCAGGGGTGTACCGCGGCGCGTAGCCCAGCGGAGCCGTCTTCCGATGGCGGGATAACCGGGGTACTACCGCAACCCGGTGCCAGCCCCCGTGTCATCGGCACGCTGGATGAGTTCGACCTTGTAGCCGTCGGGGTCGGTGACGAAGGCGATGACGGTGGTGCCGCCCTTGACGGGCCCCGGTTCACGGGTGACGTTGCCGCCGGCGGCCCGGATGCGTTCACAGGCGGCGTAGGCATCGGGGACGCCGATGGCGATGTGGCCATAGGCGGTGCCCATCTCGTATTCGGTGGTGCCCCAGTTGTAGGTGAGTTCCAGCTCGGCCTGGTCAGGATTGCCGCCACCGTAGCCAAGGAAGGCGAGCGTGTACCTGTATTCGGGGTTTTCGGACTTGCGCAGCAGGCTCATGCCGAGGACTTCGGTGTAGAACCGGATGGAACGGTCGAGGTCGCCGACGCGCAGCATGGTGTGCAGCATTCGCATGGGGTTTCTCCTGTTGTGAGGGGGAAGAGGACCCATTCTAGGACGAGTGGCTGGGGAGAGAGGCCCCAGGGTGGTTGATCAAGGTAGTGAAGTGATCGGGGCGGTGATCGGAGTGTGCGACGGCCGTGGGTTTGGCCGGGAGCATGGTCCGGGAGGTGGGCAGGAAGTGGGCAGGAAGTGGGGGGCCGGGCGCGATACCGGCATGGTGCCGGGAACTCTACAATGACGGGCAGATGTGAATGGCCGGCGTTTGCCGCTGCCGGCTTCCCGCAAGGGGAAGCTGCCCGTGGTCTCCTGCACGGAGGCCGGGTGTTCGCCATTTTGTGGGCATGCCGCTGTCCAGGTGCCGGCGTGCCGTTTTCAGTTTTCAGGGAGAACCGTGATGAGTGCATCTACTTACACCCCACCTGCCGTGTGGGTCTGGGACAAGTCCAATGGAGGCAAGTACGCGTCGGTCAACCGGCCGACGGCGGGCGCGCAGTACGAGCAGACGCTGCCGGTGGGTGACCGGCCCTTTCAGCTGTATTCGCGCGGCACACCCAATGGCCAGAAGGTCACGATCATGTTCGAGGAGCTGCTCGAAGCGGGGGTGAAGGAGGCAGCCTACGATCTGTGGGCCATCGACATCGGCAAGGGTGACCAGTTTGGGTCGGGCTTCGTGGCGGTGAACCCCAATTCCAAGATTCCGGCACTGGTGGACCGCAGCGGTGACCGTCCGGTGAACGTGTTCGAGTCGGGGGCGATTCTGGTGTATCTGGCCGAGAAGTTCGGCCGGTTCCTGCCGGTTTCGGGGGCTGCCCGGGCGGAGTGCCTGTCGTGGCTGTTCTGGCAGGTGGGCAGCGGGCCGTATCTGGGCGGCGGCTTCGGGCATTTCTATGCCTATGCGCCCGAGAAGTTCGAGTATCCGATCAACCGTTTTGCCATGGAGACCAAGCGCCAGCTGGACCTGCTGGACAGGCATCTGGCCAGCCGCGAGTTCATCTGCGAAAGCGGTTATTCGGTGGCCGACATGGCCATCTGGCCGTGGTATGGGCGGCTGGTGCTGGGTGAGCTGTATGGGGCGGCGGAGTTTCTGGATGTGGCCTCATACAAAAACGTGCAGCGCTGGACGAAGCAGCTGGCGGAACGGCCGGGGGTGCAGCGAGGCAAGGATGCACAGCACCGGCCGCTGAAGTGAGTTTGCGCATGCCCCCACAGCAGAGGTGACGCCCCTGGAACCGGCTGCGCTGCTCCACTGTCGTGGGGCAGCGCAAGGGGGCAGGATTCCTACATTCCCAATGGTTTCAGGGCTCTGCCAATGCAGTCTCACTGCGCCCAAACAGGGAGTCACTTCGGGGGCAGCGCGGGGATGAATGGGTTCCTGACATACGCTACGGGGGCAGGCAGACGGGAGATGTTCATGGGCATGCTCCCGCCGGTTTTTCGCCTGTCGTGGTTTACTGCGGATAACGCAGATAGAGGTTCTCCCCGTTGTCGCTGGCGATGTCGAGATAGGGGCCGACGTAGCGCAGCGGCTGCGGATTGCGCCAGTAACTGCCGGGAACCTGCCAGACGTTGCAGGTGAGCCGGTGGACGAGAATGGTGTTGATATTGAAGCAGACCCGGAACTGGTCGTGCCGTTCTCCCTTGAGCAGCATCAGCTGGATGCGCTGGGGGCCTGACCCCGAGTTCCAGTCCTGTATGACCTGTTCGAAGGGAATGCGTTCTCCCTGTTTCAGAACGAGTTCGCTGCTGGCCTGGACGCTGGCGGAATGGCGGCGTCGGAACCAGGTGCTGCCGGAGGTGCGCACTTCAAGGATGTTGAAGGCGCTTTGCCCGACTGACAGTAATGGCGTACCGGGGCGGGACCATTTCAGGTTGTCCAGTTCGCCTGAAGGCAGGCCCCACGACACTTCGGTACGGCTTTGCTCCAGTCCCAGGCTGATGTCACTGGTGTCCTGGTCTGTGTGACTGATGTACTGCAGTGTGTTGCCCTCCAGCTGGTTCTGCTGCAGGCGCCTGTTTTCGTGGCCGGTGCCGGTCAGCGGCGTACCGCCCGGCATGGCCTGCGACCACGGAACGGCCACCTGACGGCCCTGGTCATTGGTGGTACTGGCGGTGAGTGCGCGCGCCAGTACATCGGCCCGTACGCCCTGGCTGGAAATGGGCTGCATCCATGCCCAGATGCGGCGCAGACTGGTGCCCTGGGTGCTGGTACTGGCCGCTGAGCCGGTGGTCGCTGTTGAGGCTGCGGTTTCCGCAACCGGGGTGCTGGCTGCCGTGTTGTCCGGGGCCGCGGTGGCTGTATCGCTCTGGGGGGCGGCGGAAGCCCCGGTTTCGGCTGTGGACGGTGCTTCCTGCGCCTGCAGGGACTGCCAGGCAGGAAGGGAAACCAGCAGGGCCGCGATGCTGGCGGCGAGCAGACGGGGTTGGCTGCGTTTCATGGTGCATCCTCTGATCGTTGATATGTGTCTGAGGGCGCGACCCTGCGGGTGGGAGGGAATGGAGACGCCCGCAGGTGACCACAGACGGCTTCATTGTGACGGTAGGCTTTACAACAGGTCACTGTTGTTAGTAAAGGTTGTAGCCGGAAACGATAGTTTGACGGAAAACTTTACAAAGCCTGCGGAAGTGATGGCGGCGGGCAACGCAGGCGCCCCCATTATGCGCAGGGGGTGTAGTGGGAATGGCTACAGCCAACGCGCCGGAATGGGGTGTTGATGGGGGGCGGGCACGTGCCGCTCAGTTCAGGACTGGGGAGCTGTCCCCAGCCATTGTTGCACCTGCTTCTCGGCCTCGGCCGCGGCGCGGCCGCGGATGGCGTTGGTGCTGCTGTTGTTGTCGGGGTTGCCGATGAGGGTGAGGCCGGGCAGTACGGTGCTGTCCGGGCAGAGCTGGCCGATCTGGACAAAGCTTTCGCCGGCGCCACCGCCCGCGTGGGTGGTGAAGGGCACGAGCGTCTTGCCGGCCAGATTGCTGTTCTTGAGCCAGGTCTTGACCGGTGGGGGAAGCTGCGCGTCCCAGACGGGGAAGCCGATGAAGATCAGCGGGTAGGGGCTGATGTCGGTGTCGAAGCGGCCGAGCTTGGGCAGGTAGCCCAGCTGGTTCTCCAGCTGCACCTGTTCCATCGCGTTCTTGTAGTCGCGCGGATAGAGCATCAGCGGCTTGAGGTCGGCCACGTCGGCGTTGGTGTATTTCTGGATCATCCACGCCACGGTCTCGGTGTTGCCGGTGGGCGAGAAGCAGACGATGAGCGCCTGCTGGCCGGCGGTGAGCCCCGTGGGCAGGGGGGCCGGGGTGGTGGCTGCGGACGCGGATGTGGTGGTGGGGGCTACGGCGGCGGCACCAGCAGCACCGGCTGCAGCGGTTGCTGTGGCCGTTGCTGGGCTGGCAGTGGGGGCAAGACTGCCTGCCAGGGAGGAGGGGACGCCAGCGCCTGATGTGACGGCCGGGGTATCTGCGCGAATACCGGCCATCGAAGGTGCGGAACCGGTTCCCGCGCCCGGGCTGGTGCCCGCGGGCGCGTTTCCGGGTGCGGATGCCGTCCCCGGGGCTGTGCCTGCCGGGCTGATGGCTGGACTGGTGGCTGGACCCGCAGCTGTACCGGTGGTCAGGGGCACGGCCGGAACCCGTGGCAGCGGCGGCAGCGCCTGCAGGAGCGTGACGGTGGCCGTGAGGTCGATGGCGGCCACGGGGGCGGCTGCTCCCGGTGCGGCATCCATCAGGAAGGCACCGCGGGGTTCTCCCAGGCGTTCGGCAAAGGCAATCAGACCCTGTACCGATTCGGCATTGTTCAGGTCCACTTTCGTGCTGCGCGACTTCAGGCCGGCACGGCGGAGCACCTTGGCGAGGGCTTCGGCCGGGCGCGGGGCGGCATCTGTCGGGGCCGTGGCCGATGCGGCCGGGGTGCTGGTTGTGGAGGCAGGGTTTCCAGCGCTTCCTGTGGTGGGATGCGCGCTGTCGGCTGCGGGTGCCGGGCTGTCGGACAGCAGGTCTGCCAGCACCAGCTGGCGGTCGGTGCCCAAGTGCCGGGCCACGGTTTCGGTGGCCGGGTTGATGCCGATCAGGATGATGACTTCCTTGGTCATGATGCGCGCTCAGCCTTTCACGAAGGGCGTGGCCCAGGCCTGCAGTTCGCGCCCGGCCGCTTCGAGCTGCTCGTCTTCGAGCGGGTAGAGCACGCCGTCTTCCTCGACGCCGCCCAGCAGGGCCAGCGGTGGCAGGAGGGTGGCGCCGGGGCACAGGGTCTTCAGGGTGTCGAATGCTTCGCCGGGGCCGACGCCGCTGTGGGTGCAGAACGGGGCCAGTGTCTTGCCGGCGAGGGCGGCCGCGTTGTCGCGGATCCAGGCTTCCATGGTGGCGGGAATCTGGTTGGTCCAGATGGGAAAGCCCAGGAAGATGAGGTCATGGGCGGCCAGGTCGATCTGGTCTGGCTCCAGCGGTTCGGGGCTGTCGTCCTCGTCGAGGCCCAGGGCGTAGTCGGCGGGACGCTCGACGGCCATCAGGGTGGCGCCAGTCTGTTTCTGCAGCAGTCTGGCCACGCTTTGGGTGCTGCCGGTGAACGAAAAATAGGCGATCAGGGTACGGCTGGCGGGAAAGGGGGCTGTCATGGTGCGTGGTGCAGGCGGTCCGGGTTGCATCGGCAGACCGTTATGATAGCCGTGCGCCCCGGCCTGGCGTGCAGCCGGCCCTGTCCATGCCGTTCGGCTTCGTCGTGAAGTCTGGCGCCGTCCATGCGGTCTGGCCTTGTCGTGGAGCCTGGCGCCATCCTTGCGGTCCGACCCCATCATGAAATCTGGCGCCATCCATGCAGCCTGCTTCATCGTGCAGTGAGGCCGCCTCCATGCCGTTCGGCCCCATCGTGGAGCCCGGTCCCGCCACGCAGCCCGGACGGCGGGGCGTCCGGGTGCGGTGGGGGGGGGCCGCAGGGCAGCGGTGGCTCTGAACACCGCGCCCTGCTCACCGGTCGAGTGAGAGTAGATAAGACCGATGGTCTCCAGCTCGTTGTTGTTGTCGGGCCGGAGGGACTCAGCCGGGTGACTGAACCGGCCCTGCGTAGTGCGCAGACCGCAGCGTATCAGCGGTACGGATTGTAAGTGGTTGCCATTGGCTGTCCATTTCGTTGTCTGGTGAATACGAACGTCCACGGCATGGCCCGTACATGAATGGTCTTGTACACAAAGCAGCCGGTGAGTACGCAAACCGTTGCATGAAGGTCGTTGTTTTCCCGATGGGGACAATGATTTGTGTGACGCCGTGTTTCGACGAGGCAATGTGTTTTTACAACCGCAAATCTATGTGCCGCGCGATGTGTAAAGAATTTCGTCGGAGTGCGGCGTCTTGCGTGGTGAGCCCCCTCGGGTGTGCATGCGTGTGCTGGCAGCGTCCTGAAGTGGATGAACAAGTCCGCGACACGTTCTAGAATGAAACGTTTTCAAACCGTTTCCGGGCATTCCGGCCGGATGTCCCCCTGGGACACTCTGCGATCCTGGGTTCAAAGCGCTCGCAGGCTTTTGCAGAATGGTCCCCCTGTCTGCAGGGGAGGCTGGCCGGGCTGTTCTTCCATTCTGGGGTGGACCATGGTGGGTCACCCCTTCATTCAGGGTTCATACCGATGACGCAGACTGCTTCCCCGTCGCTGCCGCCGCTCGAAATCAATGCTGCCGGGGGCCCGTGGCCGCTCGGCATGCCACCCGAACAGTTTCTGCGTGATTACTGGCAGAAGCGTCCGGTGCTGATCCGTAATGCCTTCCCGGACTTCGAATCGCCCATTCAGCCGGAGGATCTGGCCGGGCTGTCGTGCGAGGAAGGGGCGCTGGGGCGGCTGGCCAGCCACGATCCGGCCACGGACACCTGGACGCTGCGCACGGGTCCGTTCGATGAGGTGGAGTTTCCCGGCATGCCGGACCACGACTGGACGCTGCTGGTGCAGGACGTGGACAAGTGGGACGCCGATGTGCGCGGGCTGCTGGATCACTTCCGCTTTCTGCCGGCCTGGCGGATGGACGATGTGATGGTGAGCTTTGCGGCCCCCGGCGGCAACGTGGGGGCGCACATCGACAACTACGATGTGTTTCTGGTGCAGGGCGTGGGCCAGCGCCGCTGGATGATCGACAGCAAGCCCAATCCGGATACGCGCTACCGTGACGATGTGCCGCTGCGGCTGCTGCAGCACTTCGATCCGGACTGCGACTGGGTGCTGAATCCGGGCGACATGCTGTATCTGCCGCCGGGCGTGCCGCATCATGGGGTGGCGGTGAATGCCTGTCTGACGATTTCGGTGGGTTTCCGGGCACCGTCGGCATCGGAGCTGCTGGAAGACTACATCGACGTGCTGACTTTCGATGCCGACGAATCGGTGCGTTACGACGATCCGGATGCGCAGGTGGCGGCCGATCCGTACGAGATCGACCAGTTTGCGCTGGATCGCGCCTGGGCCACGATGCAGCGGCTGAAGATGGACGATCCGGAGCAGTTTGCGGCCTGGTTTGGCCGCTTCATTTCCGGCTACCGGGTGGCAGCCGGCCAGTCGCCGTCGCCGGAGCAGGGCAGCACCGAATCGGTGGCCGAGACGGTGGCCGATGGCGTGGTATGGCAGCGGCACCCGTATTCGCGGATGGCCTGGCGGCGGCGTGCGGATGGCGGTGCCCAGCTGTTTGCCAACGCGCACGACTGGCCGGTGGATTCGGTGGAGGATGCGGCACGCATCTGTGCGGCCGGGCATATCGATGCGCACGTGCTGGCGTCGCTGTCCCCGGCGGGCCGTGTGCTGGTGCAGCAGCTGGCCGAAGCGGGGCATTATGCGCCGGTGGATGCCGATGAGGTGTACGGCGAGGAGGATGACGGGCTGTACACCGAAGACGATGAAGACTGATTTCGGGTTGTTCCGGGGGCACCGCTCTGGCGGCTAGCCCGCTTGCATTCCTAGCGGTGGGCAAAATACTTGTCCCGGTGTCTGCTGCCAGGTATTCAGCGAAACAGGCTGCGGTATTCGCCGTCAGGTGGCTCACCTACAGGTGTGCCTGCAGTGGCTTGCCCGGCCAGATGGCAGGCACTCAGTTCAGACCTGCAGCCCCTTCGCCTGCCAGATAGCTGATCCCCAGCGCCACGACGCCCCAGAGCAGCAGCCGGAGTACGGCGCGGCCGGCCGGTGCGCCGCCGAGGCGGGCCGACAGCCAGCCCAGCCCGGCCAGTCCGGCCAGCGTGCTGGTGCACAGGGCCGGCAGCAGGGCATGGTCGGGCGTGGCGAAGACCACCAGCACCGGCACGATGGCGCCGCAGATGAAGGCCAGTGCCGAGGTCCAGGCGGCCTGCAGCGGGTTGGTGTCGATGGTCTCGCTCAGGCCGATCTCGTCGCGGGCGTGGGCTTCGAGGTCGTTGTGCCGGGTGAGCGCCTCGGCCACCTGCCGGGCCAGTGCGGGGGTGAGGCCACGGCTTTCGTAGATGCTGGCCAGCTCGCCCAGTTCGGCCTCGGGGTTGCGGTCCAGCTCCCGGCGCTCCTTGTCGAGGTCGGCACGCTCGGTGTCGGCCTGGCTGGAGACGGAGACGAATTCGCCCGCCGCCATGGAGAGGGCACCGGCCACCAGCGCCGAGAGACCCGCGATGACCAGGGCGCCACGGCCCGTGCTGGCGCCGGTCAGTCCCATCAGCAGGGCAGACGTGGAGATGAGGCCATCGTTGGCACCGAGCACGCCGGCGCGAAGCCAGTTGTTGCGGCTGCTGTAGTGGCGTTCGGGGTGGATGCTGCGGGACATGGCGAATGGTGACGGCTGAACATCGCCCAAGTCTAACGGTTTGCCGGCACCGGGGGTATCTGTTGTGCGTCCCCCGAAGGTCGTGTGTTTCGCAAATGACGGGGGTGCACCAAAGGAAAAGGGGCATGCTTCCATGGCTGGAAGCATGCCCCGGAAAATCGGGTGGGTGCTTTCCCTGCGGGCTTTCCCGTGGGTTCTGTCCAGGGGGATGGCTGTTCCTGCCTGACCCCCCTGAAGGTCAGCCCGCTACGGGCTGATGCCCGCTGCTGCTGCCAGCCTCGCGGCTGCTGCGCTCCTCGCGTTCCACTTCCGCTTCTTCTTCGGGGCTCATGCGCTGCACGCCAATGCCCAGGAAAGCCATGATGATGGCAATGATGGGGATGGAGTAGTTGAGGATGGCGTAGGGGCCGTATTCGAAGGCGGTGACGCCCAGCATGGACGAGGCGAACACGCCGCAGGTGTTCCAGGGGACCAGTACCGAGGTGATGGTGCCGCCGTCCTCGAGGGCGCGGGAGAGGTTGCGGGACTTGAGCCGCATCTTGCGGAAGGCCTCGACGTACATGCGGCCGGGCAGCAGGATGGAGATGTACTGCTCGGAGGTGGTGGCGTTGGTGAGAATGGCCGAGGCGATGGTGGCGGTGATCAGGCCGGCGGCGTTGCGGGCCATGTGCAGGATCTTTTCCACCAGGGCGCGCAGCATGCCGGTCTTTTCCATGACGCCACCGAAGGTCATGGCGACGATGGTGAGCGAGACGGTACCCATCATGGCGTCGATGCCGCCGCGGTTGAAGAGTTCATCCACCATGGCGTTGCCGCTGTTGAGCTTGAAGCCTTCCTGCAGCGTCTTGACGGCGGTGTCGATCTGGCCGTGCTGCACCCACACGTGGCAGGCCCAGCCCATCAGGATGCCGGCGGCCAGCGCGGGCAGGGCGGGCACCTTGCGGGCGATCAGCACGATCACGGCTACGGGGACCAGCAGCAGCCACGGCGAGATGACAAAGCTCTTCTGCAGCACGCCCAGCACCTCGTTGATCTTGCCGGCGTCGAGATGGGCGCCGGAGAACTGCATGCCCATCACGTAGTAGGCCACCAGGGCAATGACGAGGCCCGGGATGGTGGTGTAGAGCATATGCTTGATGTGGTCGAACAGGTCGGTGCCGGTGATGCCGGCGGCCAGGTTGGTGGTGTCGGAGAGCGGCGACATCTTGTCGCCGAAGTAGGCGCCGGAGATGACGGCGCCGGCCACCATCGGGGCGGGGATGTTGATGCTGTGGCCGATGCCCATGGCAGCCACGCCGATGGTGCCCATGGTGGCCCAGGAGCTGCCGATGGCCAGTGTGACCACGCAGCAGATGGCGCAGATGGTGAACAGGAAAAGCGAGGGCGAGAGCAGCTCCAGGCCGTAGTACACCATGGTGGCCACGATGCCGCCGCCGATCCAGCTGCCGATGGTGAGGCCGATCATGATGATGATCAGGATGGCGGGCAGGGCCATCTTGATGCCGGCGTAGCAGGCTTCCTCGATGTAGTTCCAGGTGTAGCCGAAGCGTGTGGCGATGAAGGCGGCCGTGGCGGTGCCGATGAGCAGCGGCACGTGGGGGCTGGCCTTGAGCACGATGACGCAGATCCCCATGACGATGATCATGACCAGCATGGGAATGAGTGCAAAGGCAAAGGGGATGGGTGTCTCGTTGATTGTCTGGTTCTGGCTCATGGCCGTGCGTCCTTTGTCATGTGGCATGACGCTGCGGAAGGTGGACTGCCGATCCTTCCCGGGGTTGAAAGCGTCCGCCGGGGCGGGCGTGATGACCCGTCCGCGCCGGTGCGATGCCGGCCGCCTGTCGTTTCAGGCAGCCGGGCGGTTCCGGACAGGGGCAGCGCGGTGACGCGGACACAGGATGCGGGTGTCCGGTCTGCCGCCCGTGTCCGGGTCGTTCAGGTGGTGCAGAAGCATACCGCAGTGTTCGTTCCGGGTGTTCGGTTTTCCGCCGTGCACGCCTTGCAACCCCACGATATCAGGAGCGTGCACGCACGGGGGAGGGGCGTAGGCCGGCCAGGTGCGCACACGCATCCCGCATCCGGGCGCGCCCGCGCACATGTGGATACCGAGGTCGGCCGGGTTCGGCACGCGTGGCCCGTACCCGGAAGCGCCTGCACACGGGGCCAGGCCGCGCGTGTCAGGCGACGCGGCGCATGCGGGCCCGGCTGCGGCCACCCCGGGTGTAGCGGAACAGGTCCTTGGGATCGTCGCTGTCGGGCACCAGTTCGATGTCCACACCGACGCCGCGCAGCAGGGCCTGCTGGTAGACGTAGCGCAGCACCGAGTAGTCTTCCAGTGCAAAGCCGACCGAGTCGAAGATGGTGATCTGCTCGGGGCTCTGCCGGCCTTCCTCGATGCCGGCCAGCACCTTCCAGAGGTCCACCGTGGGGTGGTCGGCGGGCAGCTGCTGGATGTCGCCCTCGATGCGGGTCTGCGGCTCGTACTCGACGAAGATGCGGCCGGCCTTCATCACGTCGGCGTGCAGCTCGGTCTTGCCGGGGCAGTCGCCGCCCACGCCGTTGATGTGCATGCCCGGTTCGAGCATGTCGGGGGTGATGATGGTGGCGTAGGTCTTGTCGGCAGTGACGGTGGTGACGATGTCCGCCCCCCGCACGGCCTCGGCCGTGGAGTTGCAGCGGATGATTTTCAGCGACGTGTACTCCGCCATGTTGCGGATGAACTTTTCGGTGGCGGCCGGATCGACATCGTAGACGGCGATTTCATTTATGCCGAGGTGGGCGTGGAAAGCCAGTGCCTGGAACTCGCTCTGGGCGCCGTTGCCGATCAGGGCCATGCGCTTCGAGTCGGGACGGGCCAGTGCACGGGCGGCCATCAGCGAGGTGGCACAGGTGCGCAGTGCCGTGGCCACGGTCAGCTCGGACAGCAGCACGGGGTAGCCGGTGTCGACATCGGCCAGCACGCCGAAGGCCATGACGGTGGGCATGCCCTTCTGGTAGTTGTTGGGGTGGCCGTTGACGTACTTGAAGGCGTAGCGTTCGGCGTTGGAGACGGGCATCAGTTCGATGACGCCGATGTCCGAGTGGTTGGCCACGCGGGCGGATTTGTCGAAATCCGGCCACTGCCGGAAGTCGTCACGGATGGTGTCGGCCAGTTCGCCGATGAAGCGGGGTACGCCGATGTCGTACACCAGTTTCGACATCGTGGGCACATCGATGAAACGGGTCATGTTCGGGCTCCGGGTGAGGATGCTGCGCGGTGCTGGGCCGGCCGCAGCAGTGCATCGAAAGGGAGGGGTCTGCCACGGGCAGGGCGGCCTCCGGGAAGGCGTGATTGTTCCCGCGAGGGCTGGCAGTTTGAAGTGGCTTTATTGTCAGTAATGCCGCTTTTATGTACATTGTGGATGGTACATGCAGGCAGAATGAATGGCACGCCCCGGTGCTCAGGGATATCCCGAATGGAGACGATAACGGCATGAACGATCTGGACAGGCAGCTGATCGCCCTGCTGCGCGAGAACGCACGCATGCCGGTGGTGGCGCTGGCGAAGAAGCTGCAGGTGGCGCGGGCCACGGTGCAGAACCGCATTGCGCGGCTGGAGCAGGACGGGGTGATCGTCGGCTACACGCTGCGGCTGCGCCCCGAGGAGGATGCGCAGCAGATCCGCGCCATCATGAGTGTGGCGGTGGAGAGCAACCGCGAGGAGGCGGTGATGCGCATGCTGCGTGGCCATGTGGCCGTGGTCACGCTGCATTCGGTGAATGGCCACTGGGATCTCGTGGCCGAGCTGCGGCTGGAAAACCTGGAGGCCTTCGAACAGCTCATCGGCAGCGTCCGTGCCATGCCCGGCGTCAAGGCCACCGAGACCAGCATCGTGCTGGCCACCTACAAGATGTAGCCGATGTGGCCGGACCGGCGCTGCGGTGCGGAAGCGGTCGTGCCGGCGCTGTCATGCAGGAACTGTCGTGTCGGAGCAGCAGCGGCTGCGTTCATGTGGCGGCCGGCCCTGCCTGCGCTGCCAGCCTTGCCTGTGCCGCGCCTGGTCTAGAAAGCGCTGCCCGGTGTCTGCAGGAAGGCGATTTCCTCTGCGGTGGAGGGGCGGCCCAGGATGGCGTTGCGGTGCGGGTAGCGTCCGAAGCGGTCGATGATGGCCTTGTGTGCCCGGGCAAAGCGGACGCTGCCGTCCAGTCCGATGGCTTCGAAGTGGCGTACCGATTCCTCCTGGATGCGACGCGATTCGCTGTGCATGAAGGGCATGCACAGGAAGGCACGCCGTGGCGGGGTGAGCAGGCGGTCGGCGCCGGTTCCGAGTGCTTCCTGCGCCAGCACGAGCGCCATGGCGTCCTGCGCGAAGGCGCCGGGCAGGTCGCGGAACAGGTTGCGCGAGAACTGGTCGAGCACGATGATCTCGGCCAGCCGGCCTTCGGGGGTGTTGCGCCAGTGCCAGAGTTCACCGGCAGTGGCCTGGGTGTGCAGGGCACCGAAGCGGGTACGGATGGCCTCGTCGAAGGCCGGATCCTTGCCGAAATGCTGTCTGGGTGTGCTTTCGTCGAACCAGAATGTCAGGACATCGGCGACACTGGGGGTGCTGCCGGCAGGGGCGTCGGCAAGCGGAGCAGCGGGAGCAGGGGGCGTGGCAGTCATGACAGCGGGCCAGAAATGAACGGCGGATGCAGAAAATGAAAAAAGCAGCCGTGGCCATGCGCCTGGGCTGCTTTTTGAATTGGTGGGCGATACTGGGTTCGAACCAGTGACCCCTGCCGTGTGAAGGCAGTGCTCTACCGCTGAGCTAACCGCCCGGAAGGAAGTTTGGCACCCTGCAGGCTGTACTGCGTGGCGTGCCGCATCCGGTAAGCCAGCAGTATAACGGGAAAATGCCGTTCGTCAAACCCGGGGGCGAAAAAAGTTTGGTGGCGGTTTTGTTCTACCATCGGGCCATTCCGTCGGGAGGTACCGGCAGTGTCCGCCATGCGGATGCTGTCTGCGGGGCCAGTGGCCCGTGCCCGTTTCTGCCAGCATGGTTGAAGCGGGCAGGTGGCGCTACCTCTGCCTCTGGCGCCGTTTCCGGCGCTGCGAGGGGGCATGGTCGTATCCGCGCCCCCAAGGGTCCGTATCTCCCAGCCGTTTTCATACCTGCGAACATCATGACTGCTCCTGCTACACCCGCTGGCCGGGTGCGTACCCGCTTTGCACCCAGCCCCACCGGTTTCCTGCACATTGGCGGGGTGCGCACGGCCCTCTATGCCTGGGCCTTTGCCCGGCACTTCGGTGGCGACTATGTGCTGCGCATCGAGGACACCGATGTGGAACGCTCCACCCCCGAGGCGGTGGCCGCCATTCTGGAAGGGCTGGCCTGGCTGGGCCTGAAGGAGGACGAGGGGCCGTTCTACCAGATGCAGCGGATGGACCGCTATCGTGCGCTGATCGGCGAGATGCTGGCCGATGGCCGTGCCTACCACTGCTATGCCACGCCCGAAGAGCTGGAAGCGATGCGCGAGGCGCAGCGTGCCCGGGGCGAGAAGCCACGCTACGATGGCCGCTGGCGTCCCGAGAACGCCGCCGGCCGGACGCCGCCGGCCGGTGTGAAGCCGGTGGTGCGCTTTCGCAACCCGGACGACGGCGTGGTGAGCTGGGACGACATGGTCAAGGGCACCATCAGCATCGGCAATGCCGAGCTGGACGATCTGGTCATTGCCCGCTCGGACGGCACGCCCACCTACAACTTCTGTGTGGTGGTGGACGATCTGGACATGGGCATCACGCACGTCATCCGCGGCGATGACCACGTCAACAACACACCGCGGCAGATCAACATCCTGCGCGCGCTGGGGGCCGAGCCCCCGGTCTATGGCCACCTGCCGATGATCAACGGGCCGGACGGGCAGAAGCTGTCCAAGCGGCATGGGGCGGTGTCGGTTCTGCAGTACCAGGAAGAGGGCTTCCTGCCCGATGCCATCATCAACTATCTGGCCCGGCTGGGCTGGAGCCATGGGGACGATGAGCTTTTCTCGCGCGAGCAGCTCATCGAATGGTTCGATGGTTCGCACCTGTCGGTGTCGCCGGCACAGCTCGATTTCGACAAGTTCCGCTGGGTGAACCAGCAGTACCTGAAGGCGTTGCCCGATGCCGAACTGGCGGCGGAGGTCGGCAGGCGCCTGCAGGCACGCGGTGTGCCGGCGGTTTTGGGTGGCCAGCCCGTGCCGGACGACCGGCTGGCGGCGATGTGTGCGCTCTGGAAGGACCGTTCGCCCACCTGGGTGGTGCTGACCGACTGGGTGGCCCATTTCTTCGCGCCACCTGCCCCGGATGCGGCCGTGCTGGCCCAGAAGCTGACCGATGCCGTGAGGCCGGCCGTGGCCGAATTCATGGCGGGGCTGCCGGCGGTGGCGGGCGACCGCGAGGGCATCGGCGCGCTGATGAAGACGGTCCTGAAAAATCATGGGCTGAAGATGCCGCAGCTGGCGGTACCGTTGCGGCTGATGGTGTTCGGCGTCGAGCAGACGCCGTCGGTGGACGCCATGCTGGCCCAGCTCCCGGCCGGCGAGATCGCGGCGCGGGTGGGGCGGTACGTGTCGTGAGAGGGTTCCCCGGGGGGGCTGGGGGCGAGGTTTTCGGGGGCTGCCAGCAAGGCTGACAGGCAAAGAGGCTGATGACAGGCAAACAGGCTGACAGGTAGAGAGGTTATGGCAGGAAACACACTGGGACGGCTGTTTGCCGTCACGACCTTCGGGGAATCGCACGGGCCGGCCATCGGCTGCGTGATCGACGGCTGCCCGCCGGGCATGGCGCTGGACGTGGGCGACATCCAGCCCGATCTGGACCGGCGCCGGCCGGGCACCTCGCGGCACGTGACGCAGCGCCAGGAGGCCGATGCGGTGGAAATCCTTTCGGGCGTGTTCGAGGGCGTCACCACCGGCACGCCGATTGCGCTGCTGATCCGCAACCAGGACGCCCGCAGCAAGGACTACGGCAATCTGGCCGATACCTTCCGTCCGGGCCATGCCGATTACAGCTATTTCCAGAAATATGGCCTGCGCGATCATCGTGGTGGTGGACGTTCGTCGGCACGGCTGACGGCCCCGCTGGTGGCGGCCGGTGCCGTGGCCCGCAAGTGGTTGGCCGAACGGCACGGCGTGCACATCCGCGGCTACCTGTCGCAGCTCGGGGACATCGCCGTGCCGTTCAGACGCTGGGAGGACGTGCACCAGAACCCCTTCTTCGCAGCCGACATCGACCGGGTGCCCGAGCTGGAGGCGTACATGGATGCGCTGCGCCGCGAGGGTGATTCCATCGGTGCCCGCATCGAGGTGGAGGCCTCGGGCGTGCCGGTGGGGCTGGGCGCGCCGCTCTACGACCGGCTGGACGCCGACATCGCCCACGCGATGATGGCCATCAATGCGGTGCGGGGCGTGGAGATCGGTGCCGGCTTCGGTGCGGTGACGCAGAAGGGCTCGGTGCACGGTGACGAACTGACACCGGCTGGCTTCGTCGGCAATCAGGCCGGCGGGGTGCTGGGCGGCATTTCCACCGGGCAGGACATCCGCGTGTCGCTGGCCATCAAACCCACGTCGAGCATCCGCATCGAGCGCCGCTCGATCGACCGGCAGGGTCATCCGCAGCACGTGCAGACGCTGGGCCGGCACGATCCCTGCGTGGGCATCCGGGCCACCCCCATTGCCGAGGCGATGCTGGCGCTGGTGCTGATCGAGCACTGCCTGCTGCATCGGGCCCAGTGTGCCGACGTGGATTCGGGCCTGGCGCCGATTGCGGCGCAGGCGCCGGCCGGGGCCGTATAGAACACCTCCATTTTTTTCATTTCAACCTGGGACATACATGCGCACAGCATCCATGCTGACCAAAGCCATCCGTTCGACCTCCGAAGCTGCGTCCGCCGGACGTGTCGCCCGCCGGCGCCTGCGGCGTCTGGCCCTGCAGACGCTGGGAGCCTCCCTGCTGGCCGGCGCTGTGGTGGCCTGTACCACCGTACAGACGACGGGCGAGGGGGCCATTGGCCTGAACCGCAAGCAGCGCATGTCGCCGCTGGTGTCGGAGGCGCAGCTGGAAGAGAGTGCAAAGGTGGCCTATGCCGAGGTGATGCAGGGCGCCCAGCAGAAACATGCACTCAACGTCGATCCGGCCATGACGGCCCGGGTGCGCAACGTGGCCGGACGGATCATTCCGCAGGTGGGGGCCTTCCGGCCGGATGCGCTGAAGTGGAACTGGCAGGTCAACGTCATCCAGTCGGACGAGCTGAATGCCTGGTGCATGCCCGGCGGCAAGATTGCCGTGTACAGCGGCATCATCAACCAGCTCAAGCTCACCGATGACGAACTGGCCGCCATTCTGGGCCACGAGATCGCCCATGCGCTGCGCGAGCATGCCCGCGAGCGCGCCTCCGAACAGGCCACGGCCGGGCTGCTGATCAATGTGGGCGCGGCCGGCATGGGTCTGGGCAATGCCGGGGCCGACATGGGCAAGCTGGCCTACCAGACCACCTTCGGGCTGAAGAACAGCCGCACGCACGAAACCGAGGCCGACCGCATCGGCGTGGAACTGGCGGCCCGGGCCGGTTACGATCCGCGGGCGGCCATCACGCTGTGGCAGAAGATGGCCTCGGCCAGCCAGGGGCGGAGCACGCCGGAGTTCCTGTCCACGCACCCGTCGGCCAGCACCCGGATCAGGGATCTGCAGGATTATTCCGGACGGGTGCTGCCGCTGTACCAGCGGGCACATCCCTGAGCATGCCGGGCAGGGCCAACCCGCCGGGATTCCGCAGGGGGACGGCGGGTGGCCACCAGGGCGATGCTGGGGGCAGGGGCGGGCAAAACCGTGCAGGAACCCGATGCGGGAAGCTGATGCAGAAGCGCGGTGCGGAAGTTCGGTGCGGAGGCCCGATGCGGAAGCCCGGCCACAGGGGAAGCGACGGGCCGGTGGCCTTGGCCCGTCGGCCGCTGAATCGCATCCACCCGGTCTGGACAGAGGTGCCTGCAGCACCTCCGACAGCCACTGGTCTGCAACATGATGCAACATACCCGGCCTCCGGAACCATGTTCGTCATGTCCACTCACCATTTGCTAAATTTATCGATCGGCATGGCATAATCGGAAAATGGAACCTATTGCCCGCACACTCTACGACAAGCTCTGGGATGCACACGTCGTCCGCAACGAGCCCGATGGCAGCAGCCTGCTCTACATCGACCGTCACCTGCTGCACGAGGTGACCAGCCCGCAGGCCTTCGAGGGGCTGGAGCAGGCGCACCGGCAGCCGTGGCGGCTCAATGCCAATCTGGCGGTGGTCGACCACAACGTGCCCACCACCGGCCGCGAGCACGGCATTGCCGACCCGGTGGCGCGCCTGCAGGTCGAGACACTGGGCAAGAATGCCCGTCGCTACGGCGTGACCTATTTCGACATTGCCGACCGGCGCCAGGGCATCGTGCACGTCATCGGTCCCGAGCAGGGGGCCACGCTGCCGGGCATGACGGTGGTCTGTGGTGATTCCCATACCAGCACGCACGGTGCCTTTGCGGCGCTGGCCCATGGCATCGGCACCTCCGAGGTCGAGCACGTGCTGGCCACGCAGACGCTGGTGGCCCGCAAGTCGAAGAACATGCTGGTGCAGGTCGACGGCCGGCTGCCGGCGGGCGTCACGCCCAAGGACGTGGCGCTGGGCATCATCGGCCGCATCGGTACGGCGGGCGGCACCGGCTATGCCATCGAGTTCGGCGGGTCGGTGTTCCGCGAGATGTCGATGGAAGGGCGCATGACCGTGTGCAACATGGCCATCGAGGCCGGAGCACGCAGCGGCCTGGTGGCCTTCGACGGCATCACCATGGCCTACCTGCGCGACCGGCCCATGACGCCGAAGGGCAACGACTGGGAGGTGGCCGTGCGCTACTGGCGCACGCTGCACAGCGACCCGGGGGCCCATTTCGACCTGGTGGTGCGGATGGACGCGGCCGAGCTGCGCCCCTACGTCACCTGGGGGACCTCCCCCGAAATGGTGGTGGCGGTGGACGAGCGCGTGCCCGATCCCGACCGCGAGAAGGACAGCGTCAAGCGCGAGGGCATGGCCCGCGCGCTGCAGTACATGGGCCTGCAGCCCAACATGCCCATCTCGTCCATCCAGGTGGACAAGGTGTTCATCGGTTCGTGCACCAACTCGCGCATCGAGGACCTGCGGGCTGCCGCTGCCGTGGTGCGTGGCCGCCGCCGGGCCGACAATGTCCGTCTGGCCATGGTGGTGCCCGGATCGGGGCTGGTGAAGGCCCAGGCCGAGGCCGAGGGGCTCGACCGCATCTTCCGGGAGGCGGGCTTCGAATGGCGTGATCCGGGCTGCTCGATGTGCCTGGCCATGAACGCCGACCGGCTCGACCCCGGTGAACGATGTGCCTCCACCTCCAACCGCAACTTCGAGGGGCGGCAGGGGGCCGGTGGACGTACCCATCTGGTCAGCCCGGCCATGGCGGCTGCGGCGGGCGTGTTCGGACATTTCGTGGACGTGCGGAGGCTGGCATGAAGGTATTCAATGTGCATCGCGGCATCGTGGCCCCGCTCGACCGGGCCAATGTCGATACCGACGCCATCATCCCCAAGCAGTTCCTGAAGTCGATCAAGCGCTCGGGTTTCGGGCCCAACCTGTTCGACGAGTGGCGCTACCTGGACGTGGGCGAGCCCGGCAAGGACAACAGCACGCGTCCGGTCAATCCCGATTTCGTGCTCAACCAGCCGCGCTACAAGGGCGCGTCCATTCTGGTGGCGCGCGAGAACTTCGGCTGCGGTTCGTCGCGTGAGCACGCCCCCTGGGCGCTGGACGACTACGGTTTCCGCTGCATCATCGCCCCCAGTTTTGCCGACATTTTCTACAACAACTGTTTCAAGAACGGGCTGCTGCCGCTGAAGATGAGCGAACGCGAGGTGTCGCGCATCTTCGACGACGTGAAGGCCTTCGTGGGCTATGAGCTGATCATCGATCTGCCCAACCAGGTGGTCACCACCACCCAGGGCGAGGTGATCGGCGCCTTCGAGATCGATGCCTTCCGCAAGAACAACCTGCTCAACGGGCTGGACGAGATCGGGCTGACGCTGCAGCACGCCGACGACATCCGGGCCTACGAGGCCCGGCGCTTCCAGGCCGAGCCCTGGCTGCAGGCCAGTCTGGGCCGGTGAGGGGCGGACAGCCGGCCGTGAGGCCCCCGTCATGTGGACGGGGCAGGGCGGCTGCGTGCGCGTCGCGTGACGGGGGCGACCGGAGATGGTTCAGGGGACCACACCCGGCGACATCGTGCGCGCCGTGCGATGAAGGCAACCAGGACAGGAAGGCGGACGCTTCACGGCAACGGGATGCTTCGGGGCATCCGGCCGTGCGGCGTTTCGGCCTTCCTGTCCGTTTTTGAGGGATCCGCAGGACATGACGAAGAAGATTGCAGTGCTGGCCGGTGATGGCATCGGTCCCGAAATCACCGCGCAGGCCGTGCGGGTACTGGACGTGCTGGTGCGCGACGGGCTGGAGGTGCAGACCGAAAGCGCCCTGGTCGGCGGGGCGGCCTTCGATGCCAAGGGCGATCCGCTGCCCGACGAAACGCTGAAGGTCTGCGAATCGGCCCAGGCCATCCTGTTCGGGGCAGTGGGCGGCCCGGCCTACGATGCGCTGCCGCGTCCCTCGCGGCCCGAGCAGGGGCTGCTGCGCCTGCGCAAGCACTTCGACCTGTTCGCCAACCTGCGTCCGGCACTGGTCTATCCGGAACTGGCCGAGGCCAGCCCGCTCAAACCCGACCTGGTGGCCGGGCTGGATCTGCTGATCCTGCGAGAATTGACGGGCGACATCTACTTCGGAAAACCGCGGGGCATTCATGTGAATGACGCGGGGGAACGTGAAGGTTTTGATACCATGCGTTACAGTGAGTCCGAAATCCGGCGGATTGCCCGCTGGGCCTTCGAGGCTGCCCGCAAGCGCAACCGCCGGGTCTGCTCGGTGGACAAGGCCAACGTGCTGGAAACCACCCAGCTGTGGCGCGATGTCGTGACGGAAGTCGCCCGCGACTATCCGGATGTGGAACTGTCGCACATGTACGTCGACAACGCTGCCATGCAGCTCATCCGGCGTCCGCTGCAGTTCGATGTCATCGTGACCGGCAACATGTTCGGCGACATCCTGTCGGACGCCGCCTCCATGCTGACCGGCTCCATCGGCATGCTGCCCTCGGCTTCGCTCAATGCCAGCGGTTTCGGCATGTACGAGCCCATCCATGGTTCGGCACCCGACATCGCCGGCACCAACCGGGCCAACCCGCTGGCCACGATCCTGTCGCTGGCTATGCTGCTGCGCTATTCGCTCGACCAGGAGGCCGCTGCGGTACGTGTGGAGCAGGCGGTGCGGAAGGTTCTGGCCGCCGGCGCCCGTACGGCCGACATTGCCCGGCCGGGCGAGAAGGTGCTGGGCTGCTCCGAAATGGGTGACGCCGTGGTGGCGGCCCTCTGAGGGGGCGCGTCATCGCCGGCGGATGACAGGCCGTTCGTGCCATCCGCCGCTTTCCGGCAGGCGGGCAGGGGCGCAGGGCAGGTGCCATCCGGCGCAGGCACCATCCGGTGCGGTGCCAACCGGTGCGGTGCCAACCGGTGCAGGTGCCATCCGGTACTGGCACCATCCGGCTGGTCAGGGCGGACGCGCCTGCACGCAGTCATGGGCAGGATATTTATTTGTTGTAAAGGCCACGGCGTGCGCAGCATTCGCGCGCCGAAAATGTTGTAATGGGCGCCTGCTGTGGCCGCGCCCATCGACGGCAGGTCATTTGTCGGGGTGATGACACGGAATGTTTCCGGTGCATCACCGCATGAGGGCTGCAGTGCCGGTCCTGCCGCTGGGCAGGCCGGATTCGACCAAGCAGGGAACAGGAAAGATCATGAGCAGGAAATATCGGGTAGGCCTGGTGGGCTGGCGTGGCATGGTGGGGTCGGTGCTGATGGACCGCATGCGTGCCGAGAAGGATTTCGACCTTTTCGAGCCGGTCTTCTTCAGCACATCCAACGCCGGTGGCAAGGCCCCGATGGGTACCGAACCGCTGGGTGACGCCCATGATGTGGACGCCCTGAAAAAGCTCGATGTGATCCTGACCTGCCAGGGTGGCGACTACACGACGGACATGCATCCGAAGCTGCGCGAGGCCGGCTGGAAGGGGTTCTGGATCGACGCCGCCTCGACCCTGCGCATGGACAAACGGGCCGTGATCGTGTTGGATCCGGTGAACCGGCATGTCATTGATGCGGCCATACAAACCGGTAATCGGGATTTCATTGGCGGTAACTGCACGGTTAGCCTGATGATGATGG
>ERZ773077.861-NODE-861-length-21951-cov-13.840793_pt1 | contig 21951 bp, 19 predicted proteins | sample MGYA00580612_ERZ773077 | MGnify/ENA primary metagenome ERZ773077 (study PRJEB29015, sample SAMEA2737971) | human oral metagenome | biome: human oral; feature: human-associated habitat; material: dental | place: China | collected 2021 ...
GGTTTGCGGGTGAATATGTCGCCGTAGTTTCTCATGCCGCATAACGGTACCGACCAGAAGCGGCAAGGTGGGGGTTACTCGCCGGGGTGTTATGCGGTGGCGGTGTGGAGGAGTCGGGTGGGCCTCGCCGGTCGGCAGCAGCTGGTTTCGCAGGGCTCGCCGTTTTTGATGCAGCCTTTGCTGATAATGGCACCCACGTGGCGGGGCGGGGCGATACCGAGGGATTCGTCGATGAGGTCGACGATGAGTGCAGCAAATTCGGTGGTGTGGCCGACGGTGGCGGCCCGGATGACGGTCATGCCGAGGTTTCGGGCTTCGTCTTGGAGCTCGTTGTCGAGGTCCCAAATGACCTCCATGTGGTCGGAAATGAATCCGATGGGGGCGACAAGGAGGTGGGTTTCGCCGCGCTGGTGGAGAAGCTGGGCGTGATCCAAGATGTCGGGTTCCAGCCAGGGGATTTTTCCATTACCGGAGGCGGACTGCCATACCACGTCGTAGTCGGCGACGCCGAGGCGACCTGCGATGAGCCGGGCGGTTTCGTGAACTTGGCGGGAGTAGAGGGCGCCGTCGGCGTCGGTGCCGGAGCGTTGGTCGGCGACGACCGGGATGGAGTGGGCGGTGAAGACGAGCCGAATATCGTCGCGGCCTATCCCCTGGTCGGCGTATTGCTGGTAGGCGTTGCGGATGGCGTGGGCGCCGGCTTCGATGAATGTGGGATGGTCGAAGAATTGCCGCAGCCGATAGAAATCAATGGGGGTTTTGTGGTGCTCCGCCAGGTGGTGGCGCATTTTTTGGATGTCCTCCCCGTATTGGCGGCAGCCGGAATACCCACCCCAGGCGGAGGTGGCGAAAACAGCAACGTTGCGGTGCCCGTTTTCGGCGAGTTCGAGGGCGATGTCGTTGGCGTAGGGGTGCCAGTTGCGGTTGCCGAAGTAGACGGGCAGGGTGCTACCCCGGCGGCGGAGTTCGGCCTCGACGTTGGCGATGATTTCCCGATTGCAGTCGTTGAGGGGACTGTAGCCGTCAAAATGGTGGTAGTGGACCGCGACTTCATCAAGGCGGGACGCCGGTATTCCCCGCCCCCTGGTGACGTTTTCCAGGAATGGGCGGACATCCTCGGGTTTTTCCGGTCCGCCGAAGCTTAAAACAAGGAGGGCATCGACAGGGGTGGGGGTGTTCATGAGTAGTAAGAATAACAGGTCAAAAGATGTAAATAAAACCACCCCCAGCATTTAGGATTAACCTATAAGCTAAGGATGGTTTTGCTTTTCGACGCCTAAAGCAGCCGAACCACCTGTGGGCTCATGCCACCCCACCTGACGGGGGAAACCACAACTTCCGAACCCGATTGGGGGGCTTCGATCATTTGGCCATCCCCCAAATAGATGGCCACGTGGTCCTCGGCGTTGGCCCCATAGAAGATGAGGTCACCGCGTTGCATTTCTTGCGGGCTCACCTTGGTGCCGAATTGGTACTGGTAGCCGGTGTAGTGCGGCAGCGCAATGCCCACGCCGGCGAAGGCGTACAGCGTGAGGCCGGAGCAGTCGAACCCTACCTTTTCGAAGTCGCCGAAGGAGTCGGCCACGCCACCGTCACGAATCCCCAGGGTGGGGCCGTTCGCGTCTCCCCCACCCCACGCATAGGGCACCCCCAATTGGGATTCGGCGCGGGCGATCACGGTCTCGATCTTGGAGGCCCGGTCCCCATTGAGGTTGATATTGGCCTGGTCGGAGCCAGCCCCGCCGGCTTCGCTGAGCTTCTTCAGCAGGTCGGCCACGGATCCGGGGCCATTGCTGCTGAGCGCGTGCATGTCGAGGGTCAATTCCCCATCTTTGACCTTATTGGCCTCCTGGGTGGGGTTGGTGCTACCCCCCTGCGACTGTGCTTGGTTCTGCGCCTGGTCCTGGGTGTCCTCGTTCTCCTCCTCATCGTCGTCCTCGTCATCAACATCGTTTTCGGTGAGGGTGATGTTCTCGGCAACGGGCTTGAGGTTTAAGGAGGTGTGATCCGGCTGGGAGGAGCCCACGATCTTGGCGATGGAATCGGCAATGGCCGTGGCCTCGGTGGGCTTGGCCTCGGGCTTCTGCTTGGCCGGCGTTGTTGGCGTTGGCGCAGCACTCGTGGTCGCCTTGGCGGTGGTGGTTTTCTGCTTCGCCTGGATGGTGTCGAGCTCTTTTTGGGCGGCGTCCCGGCTGGCGACCAATGCGGCATGCTCGGCCTGGTGTTGCTTGAGCTCGGCGGCCGCGTCGTCGATAGCCTTTTGGGCATCCTGCTTGGCCTTGTCGGTTTCCTGCTCGCGTTTTTCCGCCACATCGCGGGCGGCCCGCAGGCTGGATTCCTCATTGGTCTGCTGGGTGCGGAGCTTGTCGAGTTCCGTCATGGCGTCCCGCTGCTTGTCGGCATTGGTGCGCAACAGCGTGTGGCGATCTAAGGTGTCTTCTGCCTTGGGTTTGCTCACCACCCCGCTGATGGCGGACGAGGAACTGCCCCGGTAGACGATATTGGATATGTCGTCGAGGACTTTTTGCGCCTTGGTTATTTGCCCCTGGGTGGTGTCGAGCGCGGCGCGGGCCTGATCGGCCTCGGTCCTGGCCTTGGTGGCGTCGGCCTGGGCGGCGTGGAAATCAACCAAGGCCTTATTCACGGCCTCCCGGAGCCGCCCCATCTTTAATTCCAGGGCGGCAATGTCGGAGTTCGATTTTGACAACGCTGCAATAAGACCGTTGACATTATTGCGCGCTTGAACGACGTCGGCGTTGGGGGCGGCATGCACTACCGCGGGGGTCGATATGCCGAGACATACTGCGCTGATCCCTCCAGCTACTATGCGGCTTAGTCTTGTCACAGATGGCTCCTGGTGCACATTGATTTGGTCCGCCATATGCTTCCCCACATATGCGAACAAGTGGTTTCATGTTATAAATGTCGACTCTCGTGTCGACATCTGCAACACTAACCACTTAGGAAACATAACGCACTTTATTTCAATTTGGTTACAACTTTAACTTAAGTCACGATCGTAACATTAGCCCCAATGACCTCGTGATTAACACAAGCGAAAAACCGGGTGTGATAATAATCACAAATTCCCGGTTTTCGGCGTTTTATCTTAACTATGACTTAAAACTACAACTTTTTTCGAAGAGTTCTCTAGGTATAGGCCTTGATTCGCATAAGGCTCGCCCCCACCGCGGCCGCAACCACCACCAGCAACAGCATCGACAGCAACCCCACCGGCAGCGGATGGGCCAAACTGTCGGCAAAGCCCCGCACCCCCACGCCGTAATCCGGCTGCACCACCAATGACTGTTGCGCCTTTTCCAAATCCGCCCGCGAATACCTGGTGCTCACCACCGCGGCCGTCCCCGGCACCTTGACCACCATGGTCGCAATCCCCGTGTCCCGCGCCAACTCCTGGGCAATGTCACGCATATCCGCCAACCGGGCGGGCGGCGCCTCTAAAACCGCGATCCCCAACTCCCCCACCCCCCGGGATGTCGCATAGTCCCTCGCCGCCATCAGGTCTTGGTGGAGCGCATCATTATCCCGCTCCAACGCCACCCCGTCGACAAGCAATTGTTCGGACAAGTCGGAAAGATTGACGGACTCTGGAACCATAACGACCCACTCCTTGGAAATAGCACGGTGATACCTTTTATTTAATAGGGAGCGGCCCCAAACCGAAAATCTCCCCCTAATGGGGGCAACCTTGATGGTCGAACCGGGCGGCGCCAGTAAGCGGAAGCAAAAACTACCCAACAGAACGACCGTACTGTTAGAATGTGCGTCAGGCGACGTTCACCCCGATACTGTCGCACAAAGTCGCTGCTTACAAAGCCAGGCGGCGGCCACATACTGAACTCACTCATAGAATCGGAGCTCCCTCGTGACTGATAGCAAGAACTCCTTCAATGCCAAAAGTACATTGCGGGTTGGCGATAAATCCTACGACTATTTCGCCCTCAGCGCCGTACCCGGCATGGAGAAACTGCCTTATTCTTTGAAAGTGCTGGGGGAAAACCTCCTCCGCACCGAAGACGGTGCCAATATCACCGCAGACCACATTGAGGCCATCGCCGGCTGGGACCCCACCGCCGAACCCAGCATCGAAATCCAATTCACCCCCGCCCGCGTCCTCATGCAGGACTTCACCGGCGTGCCCTGCGTGGTCGACCTCGCCACCATGCGTGAGGCAGTGAAAACCCTCGGCGGCGACCCAGACAAGGTCAACCCCCTCAACCCCGCCGAAATGGTCATCGACCACTCCGTCATCATCGAGGCGTTCGGCACCGCCACCGCGTTAAAGCAAAACGTGGAAATCGAATACGAACGCAACGAGGAACGCTACCAATTCCTGCGCTGGGGTGCGGAAAACTTCTCCAACTTCCGCGTGGTGCCCCCCGGAACCGGCATCGTCCACCAGGTCAATATTGAATACCTGGCCCGCGTCGTGTTCGACAATGAGGGCCTCGCCTACCCCGACACCTGCATCGGCACCGACTCCCACACCACCATGGAAAACGGCCTCGGCATTCTCGGCTGGGGCGTGGGCGGCATCGAAGCGGAAGCCGCCATGCTTGGCCAGCCCGTCTCCATGCTGATCCCCAAGGTGGTAGGCTTCAAACTCACCGGCGAAATCCCCGCCGGCGCCACCGCCACCGACGTGGTGCTCACCATCACCGAAATGCTGCGCGAACACGGTGTGGTGCAAAAATTCGTGGAATTCTACGGCAACGGGGTCAAGTCCATTCCGCTGGCCAACCGGGCCACCATCGGCAACATGTCGCCGGAATTCGGCTCCACCTGCGCCATCTTCCCCATCGACGAAGAAACCATCAAATACCTGCACCTCACCGGCCGGCCGCAGGAACAAATCGACCTGGTGGAAGCCTACGCCAAAGCCCAAGGCCTGTGGCTTGAGCAAGACGCCCCCGAGGCCAAATACTCCGAATATTTGGAGCTCGACCTGTCCACCGTGGTGCCGTCCATCGCCGGCCCGAAACGCCCCCAGGACCGGATTCTCCTGTCCGAAGCCAAGGAAGCCTTCCGCCGCGACCTGCCGAACTACTGCAACGACACCGAAACCCTGCCCGCCACCACCCTCACCGGCACATTCGAGGCGAACTATAACTCCTCCCGCCCCGGTGGTGGGGAATCCGCCGCCGAGGGCGCGGAAGGCCGCCTGTCCCACCCGGTGACCATTACCTCCCCGCAAGGCGGCGAATACACGGTGGACCACGGCATGGTGGCGATCGCCTCCATCACCTCCTGCACCAACACCTCCAACCCGTCGGTCATGGTGGGTGCCGGCCTGATCGCCCGGAAAGCCGCGGCGAAAGGCCTGAAAGCCAAGCCGTGGGTGAAAACCATTTGCGCCCCCGGCTCCCAAGTGGTGGACGGCTACTACCAGCGCGCCGACCTGTGGAAAGACCTGGAGGCCCTGGGCTTCTACCTGTCCGGCTTCGGCTGCGCCTCCTGCATCGGCAACTCCGGCCCCCTCCCCGACGAGGTGTCGGCCGCCATCAACGAATACGACCTCACCGCCACCGCGGTACTGTCCGGCAACCGTAACTTCGAAGGCCGCATCTCCCCCGACGTGAAGATGAACTACCTGGCCTCCCCCATCATGGTGATCGCCTACGCCATTGCCGGCACCATGGACTTCGACTTCGCCACCCAACCGCTCGGCCAAGACCAAGACGGCAACGATGTGTTCCTCACCGACATTTGGCCATCCACGGAAGAAATCGAAGAAACCATGGCATCCGCCATTTCCCGCGAACTCTACGAGGCCGACTACGCCGACGTGTTCAAGGGCGACAAGCAGTGGCAGGAACTCGACATTCCCACCGGGAAAACCTTCGCCTGGAACGAAGACTCCACCTACATCCGCAAAGCCCCCTACTTTGACGGCATGACCATGGAGCCCCAGCCGGTCACCGACATTCACGGCGCCCGGGTGCTGGCAAAACTGGGCGATTCGGTCACCACCGACCACATTTCCCCCGCATCCTCCATCAAACCGGGCACCCCGGCCGCCCAATACCTCGATGCCAACGGTGTGGCCCGCAAAGACTACAACTCGCTGGGCTCCCGGCGCGGCAACCATGAGGTCATGATGCGGGGCACGTTCGCTAACATTCGGTTGCAGAACCAGTTGGTGGATATTGCCGGTGGCTACACCCGGGACTTCACCCAGGAGGGTGGCCCGCAGGCGTTCGTGTTTGATGCGTGCGAGAACTATAAGGCCGCCGGCATTCCGTTGGTGGTGCTCGGTGGTAAGGAGTACGGCACGGGTTCGTCTCGTGACTGGGCTGCGAAGGGCACGAATTTGTTGGGTGTGAAGGCGGTGATTACCGAGTCGTTTGAGCGGATTCACCGGTCGAATTTGATTGGTATGGGGGTTATTCCGTTGCAGTTCCCGGCGGGTGAATCCCATGAGTCGTTGGGGTTGGATGGGACGGAAACGTTCGACATTACCGGCATTGAGCAGCTGAATTCCGGTGTGACGCCGGAGACCGTGCATGTGACCGCGACGAAGGAGTCGGGTGATGTGGTGGAGTTTGATGCTGTGGTGCGGATTGATACTCCTGGTGAGGCGGATTATTACCGTAATGGCGGTATTTTGCAGTATGTGCTGCGTAATATGGCTAAAAGCTAGGTAAATGTTTGAGTTGGCCCGGGGTTCCCGGGCCAATAGTTTTTTAAGGAGCGGTTATGCCGGTGGTGAGTTCGTCGGAGTTGTCGCAGCGGCGGCAGGAGATTTTGGATGGGGCGCGGCGGTGTTTTGCGGAGCATGGTTATGAGGGGGCGACGGTGCGCCGGTTGGAGGAGACGATTGGGAAGTCTCGGGGGGCGATTTTTCATCATTTTGGGGATAAGGAGAATTTGTTTTTAGCGTTGGCGCGGGAGGATGCGGCGCGGATGGCTGAGGTGGTGGCGGCGAATGGGTTGGTGGAGGTGATGCGGGACATGTTGAAGCATCCCGAGCGGCATGATTGGTTGGCTACCCGGTTGGAGATTACGAAGATGTTGCGGACGGATCCGACGTTTCGGATGCGGTGGCAGGAGCATCAGAAGGTGTTGGATGATGCGGTGCGGGCGCGGTTGACGGCGAATGCGCGGCGGGGTGGGTTGCGTAGCGATGTTGAGATTGGGGTGATTCACACGTATCTTGAAACGGTGCTTGATGGTTTTATCACTCGGTTGGCTTCGGGTGCGCCTACGGATGATTTGGAGGCCGTGTTGCATTTGGTGGAGTCGAGTGTGCGGAGCCAGTCGTCGGTTGAGTAAAGGGAATGCGTGGGATGTTTTTGTTTGTGTCGTTGCGGCCGGCTGGTGAGTTGTATCATCAGGTGGCGGTGACGGAGTTTGCGGATTTTGTGCGGGCTACGGGTGTGGTTGATTGTGAGCATCGGATTATTGCGGGGGTGTCTGATGAGGTGGGGGATGTGTCGGGGTTTGCTGGGGTGATTGTGGGGGGTAGTTCGTTGAATGTGACGAATGATGCTTATGATGCGTATCAGGTGCATGTGCATCGGCAGTTGCGGTTGCTTGTCGACGCTGCTACGCCGGTGTTTTTCATTTGTTTCGGGGCCGGCTGGTTGGCGGATGCTACCGGGGGTCGGGTGGATCGGTCGCATGCGGAGTCGAGTGGGGCAAGTGTGGTGGAGTTATTGCCTGCCGCGTTGTCGGATCCGGTGTGTGGGGGGTTGCCGGATCGGTTTATGGGGTTGACGGGGCATACGGAGTCGATTGCCGAGGTGGGGCCGGAGGTGACGGTGTTGGCGTCGGGGCCGACGTGTCCGGTGCAGCTTTTCCGGTGGGGTGGGAATAAGTGGGCGTCGCAGTTTCATTGTGAGATGGATGCGGCGGCGATGGAGGCCCGCATGCGGTTTTTTATTGACTATGGTTATTTTTCCCGGGCGGATTTCGCGTCGATTGTGGCGTCGTTGGGTTCGGTTGATGTGCGGTGGGCGCATCGGGTGTTGCAGAATTTTATTTCGTATTGTTTGAGTGAAAGAGTCGCTGATGTTGCCGTTTTTGCTTCTTAGTCACCGGCCGGAGGATGAGGCTGCGCATGCGGAGCATCATTCGTTTCGGCGGATTATGGGGTTGCGTTCCGAGGAATTGGTGCAGGTGCGGATGAACCTGGAGCAGCCGGAGCTTGATTTCGCGGATTATTCGGGCATTATTTTGGGTGGGGGGCCGTTTAATAACACGGATATGCGGAAGTCGGTGGTGCAGCGGCAGGTGGAGGCGTATGTGACTCCGATTGTGTCGCGGGTGGTTGCTGAGGATTTCCCATTTTTGGGGGCGTGCTATGGGATTGGGGTGGTTGGTTCCGTGGTGGGGGCGACGATCAGTCGGGTGTTTGGGGAGAAGCCTGCGTGTATCACGGCGTCGTTGACACCGGAGGGGGCGAAGGATCCTTTGTTGGCGGGGATGCCGGCACTATTTGACACGCTGGTGGGGCATGTGGAGGCGGTTGAGGTGCTGCCTGATGAGGCAACATGTTTGGTGAATGGGACCGATTGCCCGGTGCAAATGTTCAAGGTGGGGTCGAATGTGTATGCGACCCAGTTTCACCCCGAGCTGGAGTTGCGGACGTTTATTCAACGGTTGCAGATTTATGCGGATAACGGGTATTACGAGCCGTATGAGTATGATGCGATCGTGGCGGGGGCGGCGGCCGCGAACCTGGAGACCGATAATCTGATTCTCCGTAATTTCCGGGATCTTTATGCCCGGTGAGGTGTGGCGGCGTAGCATGTGACGCATGTTTGCGATCATGACTGTTACCGGCATTGACCATGTGGGTATTATTGCCGCCGTGGCCACTGCCTGCGCCGAACTCAATATTAATATTCATAACGTGTCCCAGACGCTGATGGATGATTATTTCACCATGATTCTGCACGTGGCGTTTGACGAGTCGGAGGTGGATATCACCACGATCCAGGAGAAAATGACCGAGGTGGGTGAGCGGGAGAAGCTGGTTATCCGCATTCAATCCCAGGCCATTTTTGATGCCATGAACATTATTTAGGGGGTGTGGCATGGATTTTCATCATTCATCGGGCAATATTCTCGACACCATTGCGATGATCGAGAAGTATCGGCTGGATATTCGCACGGTCACCATGGGGATTTCCCTGCTGGGGTGCATGCGGTCCGCGACGAAGGACACCTGCACTGCGGTGTATGACACGATCACGCGCCGGGCGGAGAACCTGGTGTCGGAGTGTGAGAAGATTGAGCGGGAATTGGGGATTCCCATTGTGAATAAGCGGATTTCGGTGACCCCGGTGGCGTTGATAGCTTCCCGGGAGCATGAGTTGGTTGCCCACGCGCTGGATGAGGCGGCGAAGGCTGTGGGGGTGAATTTCATTGGTGGGTATTCCGCCCTGGTGGAGAAGGGCATGTCGGAGAGTGACAGCCGGCTGATTGCGTCCATTCCGGAGGCGTTGGCGTCGACGGATGTGGTGTGTTCGTCGGTGAATATTGGTTCGTCCCGGGCTGGTATCAATATGGATGCGGTGCGCACCATGGGGGAGGTTATTAAGCAGGCTGCCGAGTTGACGAAGGATCAGGGGGCGATTGGGTGCGCCAAGCTGGTGGTGTTCGCCAATGCGGTGGGCGACAACCCGTTCATGGCGGGGGCGTTCCATGGGGTGGAGGAGCCGGATTGTGTGGTGTCGGTGGGGGTTTCCGGCCCGGGCGTGGTGGATCGGGCGTTGGGGTCCCTGGCGGGGGCCAGCCTGGATGAGGTGGCGGAGGCGATCAAGAAGGCGGCGTTTAAGATTACGCGGGCCGGCCAGTTGGTGGGCACCATGGCGTCCCAGCGGCTTCAGGTGCCGTTCGGGATTGTGGATTTGTCCCTGGCGCCGACCGCCGAATTGGGGGATTCGGTGGCGCACATCATGGAGCACATGGGGTTGTCGCAGGTGGGGACGCATGGGACGACCGCGGCGTTGGCGTTGCTCAATGATGCGGTGAAGAAGGGCGGCATGATGGCGTGTTCCCGGGTTGGGGGTTTGTCGGGGTCGTTCATTCCGGTGTCGGAGGATAAAGGCATGATCGATGCGGTGCGGGCCGGCACTATGAGCGTCGATAAGCTAGAGGCCATGACCGCTATTTGTTCGGTGGGGTTAGACATGGTGGCCATACCTGGGGACACGTCGGCTGAGCTCATTGCGGGCATGATCGCGGACGAGGCTGCGATTGGGGTGATGAACCATAAAACCACAGCGGTGCGGGTCATTCCGGTTCCCGGCATGGGTCCGGGCGACCAGGTGGATTTCGGGGGGTTGCTCGGCTACGCCCCCATCATTCCGGTGTCCACGGTGGATAATTCGGAGTTTATTCGCCGCGGGGGGTTCATTCCCGCCCCGGTGCATGGTTTCCGCAACTAAGGAACCATAGTGGCCCGATGACCGGCACGAGTGTTGCTAGAAACCATGCGCGTTTGTGCCGGTTTGGGCGGTGGTAGAGGAAATGCCAGGCGGCGAGCTTGAGGGTGATGTCTGCTGCAATAATGATCTTTTTCACGATAGTTCCACGATCTCCATGTAGTCGTCGTTCCATAAGTCCTCATCCCCGTCCGGGAGGATAATCACCCGTTCCGGTTCGAGGGCCCGCACCGCGCCGGGGTCGTGGGTGACCAGGACGACCGCGCCGGTGTAGGTGCGGAGGGCTTGGAGTACTTGTTCCCGGGAGATGGGGTCGAGGTTGTTTGTGGGCTCGTCGAGCAGTAACACGTTTGCCCGGGATGATACCAGGGCGGCGAGTGCCAGGCGGGTTTTCTCCCCACCGGATAGGGTGCCGGCCGGTTGTTGGAGTTGTTCCCCGGAGAACAGGAACGCGCCCAGCAGGCTCCGCAGGTCTTGTTCGACAGCGTCGGGGCAGGCGGCGATGGTGTTTTCCCACACGGTTTTGTTCGGATCAATGGTGTTGTGTTCCTGGGCGAAATAGCCGATTTTCAGCCCGTGCCCGGTCACGATGCCGCCCGCCCCGTCGGTGTGTTCCTCCCCCGCCAGCAGTCGCAGCAGGGTGGTTTTTCCGGCGCCGTTAAAGCCCAGCACTACCACGCGGGATTGCTTATCGACGGCTAAATCCACCCCGGCGAACACTTCCAGGGAGCCGTACATTTTCGTCAACCCGGTGGCCTGCAAGGGGGTTTTCCCGCAGGGGGCGGGGGTGGGGAAAGAAATGTGGGCCACCCGGTCTTTTTGGCGGACCTTGTCCGCGGAGCCCACCAGCCGGTCGGCGCGGGCCAGCATTTGTTTAGCGGCCGCCGCTTTTGTGGCTTTCGCCCCGAACCGGGCCGCCTGTTCCTTCAGGGCGGCCGCTTTTTTCTCGGCGTTGGCGCGCTCCCGCCGGCGGCGGGCCTCGTCGGCGGCGCGGGCCTCCAGGTAGCGTCGATAGCCCATGTTATACACGTCCACCTCGGCGCGCACCGCGTCCAGGAACCAAATCTTATTGCACACCGCGGCGAGCAGTTTCACGTCGTGGCTGATGAGGACCAACCCGCCTTCGTGTTTGGCTAAAAACTCCCGCAGCCACATGATGGAGTCCGCATCCAGGTGGTTTGTGGGCTCGTCCAGCAGGAGGGTGGTGGTGGATTTCCCGGAACCGGCGGAGGCTGCGAACAGGATTTGGGCCAGCTCCACCCGGCGCCGCTGCCCCCCGGATAGGGTTTTCAGGGGCTGGTCCAGCACCCGGGCCGGCAGCCCCAGGGTGTCGCAGATTTGGGCGGCTTCCGCGTTGCCTTCGTAGCCGCCGAGGGAATGGTAGCGTTCCTCCAGGCGGGCGTATTTTTTGATCGCCTGGTCGCGGCGGCGGGGGTCCTCGGTGGTTTCCATGATTTCCTGCTGCCGGTCCATGTTCCGCATGATGGTGTCTAGGCCGCGGGCGGAGAGGACCCGGTCCCGGGCGGTTTGTTCCAGGTTTCCTTCCCGGGAATCCTGGGGTAGGTAACCAATCTCCCCGGAGCGGGTGACCGAGCCGCCGTAGGGTTCGGTTTCGCCCGCCAGTATGCGCATGGTGGTGGTTTTCCCGGCGCCGTTGCGACCCACCAGGCCAATGCGGTCACCGGGTTGGACTCGGAGCTGTTGTTTAGGGGCGGTTAAGAGGGTCCTGGCGCCCACCCGAACTTCAAAGTCATTGGTCACGATCACAAGCGAAAATACTAGCACCCTGTGGTGACGGGCAGTTAATGATATACCTTTTAGGTAAAAAGTCAAGTGGTAGCAGAATAAAAAACCAGCCTGTGGATAACTTTGGCCAGTTTTCTGTGCCTGGGCTTAACAATCCACAGGTTTTCGTTGGGGTGGTTGCGTAGCCGGAATGCTTCGGCTTAGCTGGGAGTTATGAGCCCCATACAGCAGATTTTGCAGCGCAGAGCGGCGGAAGACTCCGCCCTCCTGTTGCATATCGCTTCCGAGAAACCGTCGGCAAGCGACCTTGCCGCGTGGGGTCGTATCACCCTCAAACGGGCCCGCCGCATGCTTTGGGTTGTGAAGGTGCTTGGCAGGGCGCTGCTCACGAAGCTTACCAGCCGCCACCTCAGCTACGACGAAATCGACATCATTGCTTCCGGGCTGAATAAACTCACCGGCACCGACACGGACCGGGTGAAACTTGTGGATGATTTCTGCGAGCAGGCCGCCAAGGTGCTCCCCCACGAGCTGGAGCAGCACGTGAAGCAAACCGTGGCGAACCTTACCGCGCACCGAAACCATCCCCGGCTTGCCTTCAATAAGACCGCGGACGCCAACAACCACCTTTACTTCCAAGGGGCCGGGCCCGCCGAACTGGTGGCTGCGGTAGAAACCGAGCTGGTAGCCACCGCCAATGCGCTGCGCACCGACAACATGAAGTTCTCGGAAGCAATGTTCCACGCCCTGGTGCGGAAAGTCCTCCACCCTTCCGGGAAAACCACCGACCCGTTCCTCCCCTACCGTAACTGCTATGTGATCGTGTTGGATCCCACCCTGCGCTACCATGCTGACGGCAAGGTCATGACCACCACGGGCGCGCTTGTCGACGTCAAAGACCTCGTCAACCAGGAGCTGCAGCCCTACGGCTATGCGGTCGCCTACGCCCTGAGCACCGGAGGCGACTACGAGCACATTGGTACCTATGGGGTGCAGCGCTTCTTCAACCAGCATCAGCGTTTCGTCGGTTCCCTGGAGCACCCCATTTGCGCCTATCCCGGGTGTGACCGTCCGGCAAAAACCTGCCAAGCCCACCATGTGCAGGCCGCGGCCCTGGGCGGGCCCACCCTCCTGTCGAATTATGCGCCACTATGCGCGGTGCATAACGGCCAGAACGATGACGACCCCAGCAAACCACCCAAAAACGGTCGGATCGAATTCGACCCGGCCACCCGAGTTCCGGGACTACGCAGGTTTCCCGGGGACCCATTGCGGTACAATCTCAACCCGGTCACGATAAAAGGAATCCGCAGATATTTAGCATATCTGCGGGGTGAAGGGTACGCGGCTTCCTTCCGGGACTAGACGTTGAAGCCGAGGGCGCGTAATTGTTCCCGCCCTTCCTCGGTGATCATGTTCGGCCCCCACGGGGGCATCCACACCCAGTCCAGTGTGAGGTTTTCCACCACGCCGCTGCCCACCACGGCTTCCTGCGCCTGTTCTTCCAGCACGTCGGTGAGCGGGCAGGCAGGGCTGGTCAGGGTCATTTCAATGTGCGCGTCCACGCCGTTTTCGATCCAAATGCTGTAAACCAACCCCAGGTCTACGACGTTGATGCCTAATTCGGGGTCGATGACGTCCCGCATGCACTCTTCAACCTCGTCCCGCTTCCGCTTGTCTTCCGGGGTTTGTTCCGGAATGTCCGCCAGGTCGGTGCGGGTTGGGATGCCGTTTTCCTCTGTCATTCCTGTTCCTCCATTGATTCCGCCGCCGCTGCCTGGAATGCTTTCCAGCCCAGCAGGGCACATTTCACACGTGCCGGGTATTGCGACACCCCACTGAAGGCGATGCCGTCCCCGATTATTTCGTCGTCACCCGCGTAGTGGCCGCGGGAGGTGATCATTTTTTCAAATTCCGCCAGCTTTTCCAGCGCTTCCGGCAGGGGCTTGCCGACGATTTCCTCCGCCATCACGGACACGGACGCTTGGGAAATGGAACAGCCGGTAGCATCATAGGACACATCAACCACGGTCTGTTTATCGTCGGAAAGCTTCACCCGGAGGGTGAGTTCGTCGCCGCAGGAGGGGTTCACATGGTGCACTTCGGCATCAAAGGGAGCCTTCAACCCTGCGTGCGTGGGATTCTTGTAGTGGTCCAGGATGACTTCCTGGTACATGGATTCAAGGTTCACGTTCAGACCAATCCTAATTCACTCCGAAAAATTCCCGGGCGGCCCGCACCGCCGACGCTAACGCATCCACTTCCGGGAAAGTGTTGTAGAAGTAGAACGATGCGCGTGCGGTGGATTGCACCCCTAAACTCCGGTGGATGGGCCAGGCACAATGGTGCCCCACCCGGATGCTCACGCCGTGGTCGTCGAGGACCTGGCCGAGGTCGTGCGGGTGGATGCCGTCGACAAGGAAGCTAATGGCGGCACCCCGCGCGTCGGCTGTGGTGGGGCCCACGATCGTTACTCCGGGAATTTCCTGGAGCTTTTCCAACGCGTAGGCGGTCAGCCGGTGTTCGTGCTCAGCAATGTTCGCCATGCCGATTTCCCGGAGGAACCCGACTGCCGCGCCCAAGCCCACAACCTGGCTGGTCATTTGGGTGCCGGCCTCAAAACGTTGCGGTGGGGGCGCGAAGGTGCTTTTGTCCATTGTCACGATTTCGATCATGGATCCGCCGGTCAAAAACGGGGGCAGTTGTGCCAGCCGCTCCGCCTTACCGTAGAGTGCCCCAACCCCGGTGGGTCCGCACATTTTATGGCCGGAGAATGCCGCGAAATCCACATCCAGGGCGTGGAAATCCACCGGCATGTGCGGTACGGACTGGCAGGCGTCCAACACCACCAGGGCGCCTACCGCGCGGGCCCGCGCCACCAGGGTTGGCACGTCCGTAACCGCCCCGGTCACATTCGACTGGTGGGTGAACGCCACGACTTTCACCGTGTCGTCCAATTCCAGGGAATCCATGTCGATACGGCCGTCTTCGGTGGTGGTATACCATTTCAGTGTCGCACCGGTGCGGCGGCACAGCTCCTGCCACGGCACCAGGTTTGCGTGATGCTCCAGCTCCGTGACCACAACGGTGTCCCCCGCCGTGAGCTGGTCGCCCAGCGTGTACGCCACCAGGTTCAGTGCTTCGGTGGCGTTTTTAGTGAACGCAATCTCCTCGTCGGCCGCACCCACAAACGCTGCGATGTCGGCGCGGGCCTGTTCGTAGGCGTCGGTGGCTTCTTCCGCCAACTGGTATGCGCCCCGATGCACCGGGGCGTTATGGCCGAGTACGAAGTCTTCCTCCGCCCGCCATACCCGCAGCGGCCGCTGGCTGGTCGCCCCGGAATCGAGGTACACCAGGGGTTTATTCCCCCGGACGGTGCGGGACAGGATGGGGAATTCCGCGCGGATGGCTGCCTCGTTGAGTGTGCCATCTGGGTTGTGAAAACTAGTCATAATTTCTCGGAAGGGTTAGGCGAGGAACCGGTCGTATCCGTGCTCTTCCAGCTCGTCGGCCAATTCGGCACCGCCGGAGGTCACAATCTTGCCGTCGGCGAACACGTGCACAAAGTCGGGTTTCACATAGTTAAGGATCCGCTTGTAGTGGGTAATCATGATGATCCCACCACCGGTTTCTTTCTGATAGTTGTTAATGCCCTCGGAAACAATGCGGAGCGCATCCACGTCCAGCCCGGAGTCGGTCTCATCCATGACCGCAAATTTTGGTTTCAGCAAATCCAGCTGCAGCACTTCGTGCCGTTTCTTCTCGCCCCCGGAGAAGCCTTCGTTGACGGACCGTTCCGAGAAAGCTTTGTCAATGTGCAGCCGGTTTTGGGCTTCTTTCACTTCTTTCACCCATTCCCGGAGTTTCGGGGCTTCCCCCCGCACCGCGGTGGCGGCGCTGCGCAGGAAGTTCGCCATTGACACTCCGGGGATTTCGGTGGGGTATTGCATTGCCAGGAACAGCCCGGTGCGGGCGCGCTCGTCAACATCCATGTCGAGCAGGTTTTCGCCGTCGAGGAGGACTTCCCCTTCGGTGATTTCGTAGCGGGGGTGGCCGGCCAGGGTGTAGGCGAGGGTGGATTTCCCGGAACCGTTGGGGCCCATGATGGCGTGGATTTCCCCGGATTTGATGGTGAGGTCCACGCCTTTCAGGATGGGTTTCGGTTCGGAGTTTTCGTCGTTGGGGATGACTTGGGCGTGAAGGTTACGGATTTCAAGTGTGCTCATGTGTGTTCCTATGCGTGCTGTTGGAGGGCTTCTAGTTCGGCGGCAACCCGGTTTTCCAGGTCTTCCCGGATGGCGGCCACGGGGATGCGGCCGATGACTTCGGAGAAGAATCCGCGGACAATGAGTCGTCGGGCTTCTTCCGGGGGGATGCCGCGGGCCCGCAGGTAGAATTCTTGTTCGTCGTCGAAGCGGCCGACGGTGGCGGCGTGGCCGGCGCCGATGATTTCGCCGGTTTCGATTTCTAGGTTGGGTACGGCGTCGGCGCGGGCGCCTTCGGTGAGTACGAGGTTACGGTTTGCTTCGTACGTGTCGGTGCCTTGCGCGTTGGCCCGAATGAGCACGTCCCCCACCCAGGCGGTGCGGGCTTCTGGTTTCTTGGAAGAGGGGTCGGCTTGGAGGGCGCCTTTGTAGAGTACGTTGCTGCGGCAGTTGGGTACCGCATGGTCGACGAGGAGGCGTTGTTCGAAGAATTGGCCGTCGTCGGCGAAGTACACGCCGAGGAGTTCCGCGTCGCCGCCGGGGCCGGTGAATCGGACTCGGGGGATGATGCGTACCACGTTGCCGCCGAAGAGGGCTACCGAGTGCCGGAGGGTGCTGTCGCGCCCGAGGACGGCGGTGTGCCCGGAAAGGTGGATGGCGTCGTCGTCCCAGGAGGCGTCGGTGATGACGGTGAGTTTCGCGTTGTCGCCGATGACGAATTCCACATTGTCGGCGTGGGTGCCGCTGCCTTGGTAGTGCAGGTTGACGACGGCCTCGGCACCTTCTTCTACTTCCACAATGATGTGGGCGAAGGTGGTGTGGCCTGTGCCCGCCCCGGTGGTGGTGATTTGTACCGGTTCGGTGGTGACCGTGCCGGCGGCAAATTTCACATAGTGGGCTTCCTGGGCGGAGGTGAAGGCTTGGGCCCCTACCCGGTCGACGGGGGCGGCGCTGCGGCCTACCCGGGGGTCGGTTTTGGAAATTTTCTCGGAAGGGGTTCCGGTGATTTCCACGTTTTCTGTTGTTTGGGCCGGGAAGGTGCCGTTGTGGAGCCCGTTCAGGCGTCGTAACGGCACGAAGCGCCAGACTTCGTCTTTGCCGTGGGGAATGTCGAAGTCGTCCACGTTGAAAGAGGTGAATAGGTCGCCTTTGGTGTTGTGGACTGTTGCGTTTTTTACAGTTTCAGCCATGGTGGTTACCCCACCGATCCTTCCATTTGCAGTTCGATCAGCCGGTTGAGTTCTAGGGCGTATTCCATGGGGAGTTCTTTGGCGATGGGTTCAACGAATCCGCGGACGATCATGGCCATGGCTTCGTCTTCTTTAATGCCGCGGGACATGAGGTAGAACAGTTGTTCTTCCGAGACTTGGGAGACGGTGGCTTCGTGCCCGAGGGACACGTGGTCGTTACGGATGTCGTTGTAGGGGTAGGTGTCGGTGCGGGAAATGCTGTCGACGAGGAGGGCGTCGCATTCCACGTTGGAGGTGGAGTGGTGGGCGTTTGCGTTGATGCGCACCAAACCCCGGTAGGCGGCGCGGCCCCCGCCGCGGGCCACGGATTTCGACACAATGTTGGAGGAGGTGTGGGGGGCCATGTGCACCATTTTTGCCCCGGTGTCTTGGAATTGGCCTTCGCCGGCGAACGCCACGGAGAGCACTTCGCCTTTGGCGTGGGGGCCGGTCATCCACACGGCGGGGTATTTCATGCTGACTTTGGAGCCGATATTGCCGTCCACCCATTCCATGGTGGCGCCTTCTTCGCATTTGGTGCGTTTCGTCACCAGGTTGTAGACGTTGTTGGACCAGTTTTGGATGGTGGTGTAGCGGCACCGGCCGCCTTTTTTCACAATGATTTCCACCACTGCGGAGTGGAGGGAGTCGGTTTTGTAGATGGGGGCGGTGCAGCCTTCCACGTAGTGGACGTAGGCGTCTTCGTCCACGATGATGAGGGTGCGTTCGAATTGGCCCATGTTTTCCGTGTTGATGCGGAAGTACGCCTGGAGGGGGATTTCCACGTGGACGCCTTTGGGGACGTAGACGAAGGATCCGCCGGACCACACTGCGGTGTTGAGGGCGGCGAATTTGTTGTCCCCGGGTGGGATGATGGTGCCGAAGTATTCCTGGACCAGGTCTGGGTGTTCTTTCAGCGCGGTGTCGGTGTCGAGGAAGATGACGCCTTGCCGTTCGAGGTCTTCCCGGATTTGGTGGTAGACGACTTCGGATTCGTATTGGGCTGCGACGCCGGCGACGAGGCGTTGTTTTTCCGCCTCGGGGATGCCGAGCCGGTCGTAGGTGTGTTTGATGTCTTCCGGGAGTTCTTCCCAGCTTTCGGCTTGTTTTTCGGTGGATCGGACGAAGTATTTAATGTTGTCGAAGTCGATTTCGGAAAGGTCGGCTCCCCAGGTGGGTAGGGGTTTTTTCTCGAAGAGGCTGAGGGCTTTGAGCCGGTGTTCGAGCATCCATTCGGGCTCGTTCTTTTTGGCGGAGATGTCGCGGACGACTTCTTCGCTGAGGCCACGGCGGGCTTTTTGGCCGGCTTCGTCGGAGTCGTGCCAACCGTAGTTGTAGGGGCCAATTGATTCGATGATCTCGTCGTCGGTTGCCGGTTGGGTCATGAATCGCTCCTTTCGTTGGGGGTGAGAGGAATGTTGGTGGTGCACACGTCGTTGCCGTTGGCAATGGATGCGAGCAGTTGGACGTGTTGGCCTAAAAGTGCGGCGATTACTTCGTGTTCGGCCTCGCATAATTCGGGGAATTGTGCGGCGACTTCCGCTATGGGGCAGTGATGTTGGCAGATTTGCAGGCTGTGGTTGGCGCTGGCGATGGTGGCCGCGTATCCGTTGCGGCTGAGTGCGTCGACAAGCGCGTGGGCGGCGTGCTCTATGGTGTCGTCGTCTCGCTTGTCGACGTCGGACACCAGGTCGCGGGCTCGTTTGCGGGCGAATGCTTTGACCGCCTCATCGCCCCCGGTTTCCCGGAGGGTTGCTAGTGCTTGTGCTGCCAGGGAATCGTAGTCGTGGCCGAAGAGGGCTCGCCCTTGGGGGGTGAGCCGAAACGCCTTGGCCGGCCGGCCGCGACCGCCGCTGGGTTTTTTCGTTGTTACCAGCTCCGCGTATTCGTCGTCGATCAAGGCGTCGAGGTGGCGGCGGATACCGGCGGCTGATAGTCCAAGAGTGTGGGCCAGTTGTGTGGCGGTTATGGTGCCCGCCCGCAGCATGGTCAGCATGATGAGGCGCCGAGTTTCCCCTTCCGTGGATCGGTGGGTCATGGAACGTACACCTCCTTCAAAACTCTTTAAGACAACACTAGTGTTCCCTAAATCGGCACTAGTTACAAGCTGCATTTTTCATCACTGCCACTAGCAGGATTATTTAGGACACCCTTTGCACGTGGTGTGTGGGGAAGCCATTACAATCGGCTGCTATGACGAGTCGACGCGTAGCCTGGTGGAATCATTTCCGGACGATCTTTCCCCGTTTCGGCAAGGCCGGGTCGCGTTCGGCATTATTGCATAACCCGGATGCGGAGTATCGGCATGCATCGCTGCTGGTGACGACCGCTACCGGGGTGGATTTGATTTCCCCGAACCGGGATGGGAGTGTGCGGGTTTCGGGCCCGGACCGGTCCCGCAGTAACCCGTACCAGCTGCCCACGCTCTCGTTTTCGGAGCTGCGGCGGTTTGCGTTTTTGCGGTGGTTGGGCACGTTGGGGGCGTTGTTGTTGGGGTTTGGTGGGTTGGGGGCCGGGGCGATGCCGGTGATGAATAACCCGTATGAGGATTTTCCCGGAGGGGCGCTTATCACCCGGATGCTGCAAACGTCCACAGCACTTTGTTTCATTGGTATTGGGCTGATTGTGGTGGCGTGGCTGGTCATGGCCCCGTTTACGGGGGTGACGTTGCGGCATGGGCGGCCGCACGCCGGGGTGTTGAGCATGTCGATGATTCGGCGGACGTTTGTGGCGTGGACGTTGCCGATTGTGGTGGGGGCGCCGCTGTTTACGCAGGATATTTATTCGTATTTGGCGAATGGGTCGATTGTGGTGCAGGGGTTGGACCCGTATTCGGCGGGGCCTATTGACTTGTTGGGGACGGAGAATCTGCTGGCCCGGTCGGTGCCGTTGATTTGGGCGCATTCGCCCAGCCCGTATGGGCCGGTGGCGTTGGGGGCGGCGGCGGTGATTAGTTGGGTGACGAACGACAGTGTGGTGGCTGGGGTGTTTGCGCACCGGTTGTTGTCGTTGGGGTGTGTGGCGCTCATTGGGTGGGCGGTGGTGCAGTTGGCCCGCCGGTGTGGGGTGATTCCGCAGGCGGCGGTGTGGTTGGGGGTGCTGAACCCGTTGACGATTTTGCATTTGGTGGGTGGGATCCATAATGAGGCGATTTTGTTGGGGTTGCTGCTGGTGGGGGTGGAGTTGGGGTTGCGGGGGGCGGATCGGGTGCGGCTGGATTTGGTGGGCCAGGGGGTGTGGTTGATTGCGGCGAGCGGGTTTTTGGTGAGTTGCGCGGGCATGGTGAAGGTGACGGGGTTTGTGGGGTTGGGGTTTACCGGCATGGCGGTGGCCCGGGTGATTCGGCAGCCCCGGCTGGTGGCGATCGGGATAGCTGTGGCGGCACAGGTGCTGGTGTTGGTGCTGTCGGTGGTGGTGGTGACGTGGGTGACGGGCATTGGGGTGGGGTGGATTAGTGGCCAGGGTGGGGCAACAACGATTCGGAGTTGGCTGAGTTTCACCACGGCGATTGGGGTGTCGTTCGGGTGGATTGGGCAAATGTTGAAGTTGGGGGATCACACTGAGGCGATTTTGTTGGTGACCCGGTCGGTGGGGGTGCTCATTGCGGGCTGGTTGATGGTGCGCATGTTGTTGGCCACCTATTTGGGTCGGATTTCCCCGGTGGGGGCGTTGGGGGTGTCAACGTTTGTGATGGTGGTGTTTTTCCCGGTGGTGCACCCGTGGTATGCGCTGTGGGCGATTTTGCCGTTGTCGGCCTGGGCGAATCGGCCGTTTTTCCGCACCACGGTGGTGGTGTACAGCACAATTTTGTCGTTTTTCGTGCTGCCGCGGGGGTTGGGGTTGGTGCCGGGCACAGTGGTGTGGATTTATGTGGCCGCGGTGATAGGTTTCGCCACGATTCTAGGGGTTTCTTATGTCATTTTGAAGCGGCGTGGGGTCATTGGCCTAAACTAGGTCTTCGTGAGTTTTCCCTACGCACTTGAGCTTGTCGACGTCGTCAAGCGGTTTGGCGACCATACTGCTGTCGATAATGTGAGTTTCACGGTGGAAACCGGCACGATCATGGCCTTATTGGGGCCGAATGGTGCCGGGAAGACCACCACGATTGAAATGTGTGAGGGGTTTCAGCGCCCGGATTCCGGGAAGATTTCGGTGTTGGGCATGAGCCCGGCCACCGAACCGGATAAGGTGCGCGCCCAGGTGGGGATCATGCTGCAGGATTCGGGGTCGTATTCGGGGATTCGGGTGCGGGAAATGCTGGAGCTGACGGCAAGCTACAGCCGGGACCCACTAAAACCCGAATGGTTGCTGGAATTATTCGGGTTGCAGAATGTGCAACGCACCACCTACCGGCGGTTG
>ERZ773077.862-NODE-862-length-21947-cov-9.826466_pt1 | contig 21947 bp, 22 predicted proteins | sample MGYA00580612_ERZ773077 | MGnify/ENA primary metagenome ERZ773077 (study PRJEB29015, sample SAMEA2737971) | human oral metagenome | biome: human oral; feature: human-associated habitat; material: dental | place: China | collected 2021 ...
CTTGACTGGGCCACACCAGCCGAGAAAATAGAACAACTACTCAACGTTGCACACACCACTTGAAACCGCCCCGGTTCCGATGCCACAGATGGCGTTTCATGCACATTGAGACGCCCCAGTGTCAGGGCCGCACGCCAGTCCAGTCAGCTCAGGCCTCCGATTGGCCTGTGCATGAAACGCCGTAACACGCACCGCTGCTGTCGTATTCGAAGCCTGTCACACATCATCCAGGCCCGTGTGGCAGGTAGAGGCTGCGTTCGACGATGTCAGCGCGTGTGGTTTGGGTCTCTCGGATCTCATATGCGGTGATCTCGCCCCTGGGCGGTTGCAGAACCTTGACGACCCGGTGCCGATGTTGTCACCGAGGGGCTGGGTGTTGTCACGACAGAGCACGAGTGTTGTCAGCCTCGCAGGGCGCTGTGGAAAGACAGCTGAGGCTTCCCAGCGGTTCCCAAAGTGCGGGTGTCAGCGGATGAGAGGCATCCGGGACCGAACCGAAAGGGGAAGCCATGTCCGAGTCAACCACGACGCCGACCACGACCGTCGCCTGCACCGACGAGCAGCCGAGGCCAGCCCGTCACCTTGCCGAACGCGGCCTGACCACCGTTGAGTACGCCATTGGCCTGTTGGGTGCCGCGGCCGCAGCGATGCTGCTGCTTCGCATCTTCAATGACAACTCGCTGTTCGACACCATCATGAAATGGGTCACTGACATCTTCGTCAACGTCGCGCAGCACGACGCATGACAGCCATGCGTGGGGCGGATACCACCGCCCCACGCCGCCGGTCTGGGGCTTCGGAGGTGAGAGGCAGTCCCGGGGTGCGGCGGCGTGGGCAGCGGGGCATGGTCACCGTGGAACTGGCCATCGGGTTCATCACGGTGGCGTTGCTGCTGGCCCTGCTCGTGGGAGTGGTGCTGCTCGGGGTCACGCAGTCCCATATCGAGGGCATCAGCTCCGACCTGGCCAGGCACACGGCTCGCGGCGACGATGCGACTGCTGCCAAGGTACGGGAGCGAGCCCCTTCCGATGCGAGCATCGAGGTGACCCGAGAGGAGGCCGGGGTGCGTGTCACAACCCACCTAGACGTCAACATCCTGAACCTCGGGACCATTCCGCTGGAGGCAACGGCATGGGCCCGGTGGGAGCCTGGGGAGGGGCCGTGAGGGCGTGGCGGGATGAGCGGGGCGGAGGCTCCGTTCTGGTCGCCGGGGTCTGCTTCGCCCTGCTTGCGGTGGCGGCTGGAGTGGTTGCTGTCATGGGTTGGGTGGCTGCGGCTGAACGCGCCCAGGCCGCAGCAGACCTCACCGCGCTCGCCGCTGCGGGAGCCGTTGTCGATGGCGGCGACGGCTGTCAGGTGGCAAGGAGCACGGCGGAGGAGAACGGTGGTCGGCTGACCGACTGCCAGCTCCGTGGGCAGCGGCCCCGCTTCGTGGTGGAGGTTACCGTTGCGTTGCCGTTGAGGTCTGGGCTGGGAGTCAGCCCAGGGGAGGTGGAGCGCAGCGCGACAGCGGGTTCTGTGTGACGCAGGGCTCAGAGTCAGCCGGCCCGTGCCCCGTCGGATCGTCTGCGGGCGGTTCGACGGGGACGCCACCGGCTTGGCACAGTGAGAGTATGGACATATCCGGGCTCCGAGAGCGGCTGAATGCCATCGACTACACCACCGACGCTGTGCTGGAGCGGATCGGTCAGGCAGGGCAGGACGGACTGCACCGCAACTGCACTGTCCCCGCCGACGTCTCCCTCGCCGGGGCCGTGGATCCCCTCGCCGTCTGCGTCCGGCTGTTCCTGCTGCGCCAGCAGGTCCCCACCGCCGCTGTAGAGGAGGCCTTCGGGGCATGCCTCGCCGACCTGGTCGACGAGGGGGTCATCGCCGTAGGCCGGGATCATGCCGAGGCGCTGGTGGAGGTGCGTCCCTACGCCTCGCCTGACGACGGCGCATCCGGCTGGCTCGTCAGCGACCTCACCCCCGGCCTCGACGGGGTCGTCACCCCCACCCGGCCCGACTACGTTCTCGGTGCCTCGCCAGCGTCCCTGACACTGACGCAGCTGACGATGCGCACCCCCGTTGGCAGGGCCCTCGACCTGGGCACTGGATGCGGCGTTCAGAGCTACCACCTGTCCCGGCACGCCGGTGAGGTCGTCGCCACCGACCTCAACCCCCGCGCCCTGCGGCTGGCTCGTCTCGGGGCAGAGCTCAGCGGCATCCGCGTCGACTTCCGGGAGGGCTCACTGTTCGATCCCGTTGAGGGAGAGTGCTTCGACCTGATCGTCTCCAACCCGCCCTACGTCATGAGCCCGCCCCGGGGGCCCCGGCTCACCTACCGTGAGTCCACGTTCACCGCAGACTCTCTGGTGGAGGCCATTGTTCGTGATGCCCCACGGCACCTCAGCCCCGGCGGAAGCCTTCAGCTGCTGACGAACTGGGCCATCACCGATCAGCCTTGGGAGGAGCGCCTCGCGGCCTGGGTGGCGGAATCCGGCTGTGATCTGTTCGCGATAGAGCGTGAGCGCCTGGACCGGTTCGCCTACATTGAGATGTGGCTGACTGACGCGGGGCTCCTGGGCACCTCGCGGTGGGAGCCCGCCTACCGTGAGTGGCTGGCCTACTTCGATCAGCTCGGCATCCGGGAGGTCGGAATGGGCTGGCTGCTGCTGACCAGATCAGGTCGCCGGCATCCCGATGTGCGCTGCGAGTCCTGGCCTCACGCCGTCGCCCAGCCTGTGGGAGACATGTTCGCCGCGCATGCCGTCGCCGTCGATGCCTCCCGTCTCAGCGACGCAGACCTCCTGCGACTTGCGCCGCGCCTGACGGATGTGGTCGCGGAGACCCTCGGTGAGCCCGGTGCGGCCGACCCGGAGCATCTGGTTCTGCGGCAGCGCACCGGTCTGCTGCGGGGCATGAGGCTCACCACCGTCACCGGCGCCGTCCTGGGGGCCCTCGACGGGGACCTGACCGTCAGCCAGGTCATCGCGGCTGTCGCCCAGCTGCTGGAGGTGCCTGTCGGCGACGTGGCAGCCGAGGTTTTTCCCGCGCTTCGGCAGGCCCTCGTCGAGCAGTACCTCACGGCATGATCCCCGTTCCCAAGCGCTCGAACCGCCAGGTGGCTAGGTGAGGAGCCGATGCCATCCAACCTTCGGCTATTGTTCCCATGCACCGGATGATGGGAGGCACGCAGAACATGGCTGAGAAGCTGCGGCGACTCGTGATCGTGGAGTCCCCCACGAAAGCGACGAAGATCGCCGGATATCTCGGGGACGGCTACGTCGTGGAGTCCAGCCGCGGCCACGTGCGTGACCTTCCCACTGGCGCCGCCGAGGTGCCAGCCAAGTACAAGGGACTCAAGTGGGCGCGCATTGGCGTCAACATCGACGACGACTATGCGCCGCTCTACGTGGTGGCTGCCGACAAGAAGGGCACCCTCCGGGATCTGAGGCAGAAGCTCAAGGCTGCTGACGAGCTCCTGCTGGCCACTGATGGTGACCGCGAGGGCGAAGCCATTGCCTGGCACCTGATGGAGGAGCTGAAGCCGAAGGTTCCGGCTCACCGCATGGTCTTCCACGAGATCACCCCCACCGCCATCGCGGAGGCCGTTGCCCATCCGCGGGCCTTGGATGCCGACCTGGTGGACGCCCAGGAGACCCGTCGCATCCTCGACCGCCTCTACGGCTATGAGGTGTCGCCGGTGCTGTGGAAGAAGGTGATGCCGAAGCTGTCGGCGGGCCGTGTCCAATCCGTGGCCACCCGGCTCGTCGTCGACCGTGAGCGTGAGCGCATCGCGTTCGTTCCTGCCGGCTACTGGGACCTCGACGCGGTCCTCGACGGTGGCGTCGACGCTGATCCCCGCACCTTCCCGGCGCGCCTGACAGCGCTCGACGGGACCCGTATCGCCCAGGGACGTGACTTCGACGCCTCCGGCCAGGCCACCGGCAACGCCGTCATCCTCGACGAGACCACCGCGACGGCCCTCGCCGCTGCGCTGGAGACCGCGGCCTTCCGCGTCGACAAGGTGGAGGCCAAGCCCTACACCCGGAGGCCCTACGAGCCGTTCCGCACCACCACACTCCAGCAGGAGGCGGGCAGGAAACTCGGATTCACGTCGCAGCGCACGATGTCGGTGGCGCAGGAGCTCTACGAGAAGGGCTTTATCACCTATATGCGCACCGACTCCGTCACCCTGGCTGACTCCGCCATCGCTGCGGCACGGCAGCAGGTGGCGGACCTGTTCGGTGAGCGCTACCTGCCGGCGAAACCCCGCATCTACGCCTCGAAGGTCAAGAACGCGCAGGAGGCCCATGAGGCCATCCGACCCGCCGGCGACGTCTTCCAGCATCCTGATGCCACGGGCCTGACCGGTGACGCTCATCGTCTCTATCAGCTGATCTGGATGCGCACCCTGGCCTCCCAGATGGCCGACGCCAAGGGCGAGCAGGTCAGCGTCCACATCTCCGCAGCCCCCACGACCGCGGTGCAGACCTCTGCGGGGCAGGTGGAGCGCGCCGAGTTCACGGCCTCCGGTCGCACGATCTCCTTCCACGGCTTCCTGAAGGCCTATGTGGCCGGAACCGACGATGACTCCGCCAGCGACGACAAGCAGTCGCGGCTGCCGCAGCTGGCCCAGGGGCAGGAGCTCGCCGCTGAGCAGGTGAAGGCTGCAGGTCACGAGACCAAGCCTCCGGCCCGCTACACCGAGCCATCGCTCGTGGCGAAGCTGGAGGAGCTGGAGATCGGCCGTCCCTCCACCTACGCCTCGATCATCCGCACCATCACCGCTCGCGACTACGTGTTCAAGAAAGGCTCGGCGCTGGTGCCGACGTGGCTGGCCTTCGCGGTCACGCGACTGCTGGAGGAGCATTTCTCCCAGCTGGTCGACTACACCTTCACTGCGCAGCTGGAGGAGCTGCTCGACGAGATCGCGGGGGGCAAGGCTGAGCGGCTCCGGGTCCTCAACGACTTCTACCGCGGGCCGTCGGGGGATGCGGCCAAGGGCTTGGAGCGGCTCGTCAGCGAACTGGGTGACATCGACGCCCGTGGCCTGTCCACCTTCCCGCTGGGGGACTCCGGCATCGACGTGCGGGTGGGACGTTACGGACCCTACGTCGAGGCCCCCGATGGGCGGCGTGCGAACATCCCCGAGGATCTGCCGCCCGACGCCCTCACCGTCGCCGTCGCGGAGGAGTTGCTGTCCAAGCCCCTCGACGAGGAGCGGGAGCTGGGTGTTGACCCCGACACCGGGCTCATGGTTGTGGCCAAGAACGGCCGTTTCGGACCCTACGTCACGGAGGTGCTGCCTGAGGACTCCCCGAAGTCAGCCAAGCCGCGCACGGCGTCGCTGTTCAAGTCGATGTCCCTGGACACGGTGGACCTGGTGACGGCGCAGCGTCTTCTCAGCCTGCCGCGGGTCGTGGGCCAGGACGCCGAGGGCGTCGACATCACAGCCCAGAACGGCCGCTACGGACCGTATCTGAAGAAGGGATCCGATTCGCGGTCCCTCACCTTCGAGGAGCAGATTTTCGACATCACCCTGGAGGAGGCCCTGGCCATCTATGCCGCGCCCAAGACCCGGGGGCGGGCGGCAGCTGCGGCGCCGCTGAAGGAGTTCGGCGCCGACCCTGCCAGCGGCAAACCCGTCGTGCTCAAGTCGGGTCGTTTCGGACCCTATGTCACCGACGGCGAGACTAACGCGACGCTGCGTCGTGACGACTCGCCGGAGGAGATCAGTCCAGAGCGGGCCTTTGAGTTGCTGGCGGAGAAACGGGCCAAGGGGCCGTCGACTCGCAAGACCACTGCGCGGAAGACTGCTGCGGGGAAGTCCTCGGCGGCCAAGAAGACCACCGCCGCCAAGAAGACCACCGCCAGGAAGAGCGCGGCGGCGAAGCCAGCCCCCGGGAAACCTGCGACCGAGTGACGCTGCGAACCGGGTCATGTGAAAAGGTGAGTGACATGGGCAACAGCCGGGTGATGCGTTTCGACATGCCGTTGCGGGCTGAGCGCCCTCCTGTGCTCTCGGAGGAGCTGGGGATTGCGCGACTGCTGGAGCGGCAGGCCACCAGTCACCGCATCGACGTCACCGTGGTGGACACCCCCGACGCCCGGTTGCTGCGAGCCGGGGTCACCCTGGCACACCGGGTGCTGGGCGGGATGGGCACCTGGTATTTGGCGGCGCCCGGCTGGGAGCCGCTGCTGCCCGCGGAGCGTGTCGTCGCCCTGGAGGGCCGGGGAGAGTTGCCCGCCGGCTTCCAGCGGCTCATCCAGCCGATCATCCGGCACGCTGCGTTGGCCCCGATGGCGGTCCTCGCCTGCGAGAGATCCGAGTATCAGCTGCAGGGCGTCAACGGGACCTTGGCCGATGTCCGCGACGAGCGGGTTACCGTCAGCCGGGACGACGGGATCAGCGAGTACCGGGAGGCCAGCATCACGCCGTCGCCGCTGCTGACCAGGCCGCAGCGCCGGTTCCTGAGCGCAGCGATGGAGGCCGTGGGTGCGGCTGGGGTCGGGAGTTTCCCGACGCTTCAGGAACGCCTGGGGCCGCCGGCCACGGGAGGCACCGACTTCCCGGAGGTCGCGCCGCTGCGTCGGGAGGCGAGCATGGAGGAGTTCGCCACCCATGTCTTCGCCAAGGATCTGCGACGCCTGGTCGAGGCCTTGTACCGCGACGATGACGCCGTCGCCAGGGCCCTGGATGAGGTGCGCAACCATGTGCGAGGCCTGTCCAACGTTCTCGACCCGGGATGGCTGGCCGCTGTGGAGGAGTCGCTCTCAGAGCCTCCCGGGGCCGCTGCCCTGAAGGTCTTGGACTCCCTGGTCAGCGCGGTCCACGCCCCACGGCTGGGGGATGTCTCCCAGGAGCCGGCAGCCGAGCTGCTGCTGCGACGATCACGGCAGGGCGCCTATATCCTGGCCGATCGCTGCCGGTCGCTCACCACCGATTCCCCCGACCGGGACTGGCGTGCGGCCAGCGCCGCCGCCGACCAGGTCAGTGCCAACGGCAGGGTAGCGGCCCTGCTGCAGGGCAAGCGTGCGCACAAGCTGCTGGGGCGGGTCAACAAGCTGACGAAGGCCTTGCGGAGCTGCGCCGTCGCCGTCGAGACCCCAGGCGTGGCAGACCTCACCCCGGAGGAGGCATTTCAGCGGGGCCGTGAGGTGGAACGCGCCCACCAGCGGATCGGATCCGCGCGCCGCGAGTTCGTGGCCAGCTGGCCCAAGCGTCTGGCAGCCGTCCGGAAGCTCGCCATCCGGGAGAGTCGGTGAGCGCCGAGCCACGCGCTGCCGGGCGGCCGGGGCTGTTCGTGGTGTTCGAGGGCGGCGATGCCGTCGGGAAGTCCACTCAGGTGCGGCGGCTGGTGTCGTGGCTGAGCATGCATGACATCCCGCACATGGTCACCCGGCAGCCCGGCGGCACTCGGCTCGGCGCCGAGCTGCGGAGGCTGTTGCTCGACCCCGCCCATTCCGAGCTGACCTCTCGCGCGGAGGCGCTCATCTACGCCGCCGACAAGGCCCAGAATGTCGACGAGCTGATCCGCCCCGCGCTGGAAGAGGGCAGGGTCGTGGTCTGCGACCGCTATGTGGACTCGATGATCGCCTACCAGGGGGCTGGGCGGGTGCTCGACCTAGAGGAGGTGACTCAGGTGGCCACGTGGGCGACCGGGGGACTGAGACCCGACCTCACCGTCCTCCTCGACGCTGACCCTCTGGTCGCCGTGGCGAGCCTTCGTGACCGGGACCGCCTTGAGGCCGCCGGGTTGGAGGTTCACCAGCGGGCCCGGAGCCATTTCCTAGACCTGGCCAGCCGCGACCCGGAACGCTATCTGGTGCTTGACGCCCGTGAGCCTCGTGAGACCATCGCCCAGGCCGTCGTCACCCGCGTCCATCAGCTGCTGGGGAGTCGATCATGAGCGTCTGGGATGAGCTGGTCGGCCAGCAGCGTGCTGTGGAGACGCTGCGACGCGCCATCGCGGGCGGATCGCATGCCATGACTCATGCGTGGCTGTTCGTCGGCCCGCCCGGTTCGGGGCGTTCAAATGCGGCGCGCGCCTTCGCCGCCGCCCTGCAGTGCGCCCGGGGTGGCTGCGGAGAATGCAACGACTGCCGGACCGCGCGCTCTGGAGCCCATCCCGATGTCACCCTGCTGCGCACCGAGCAGCTCAGCATCGGGGTCGCCGAGGTCCGTGACCTGGTCTCTCGCGCCAACGTCGCCCCCGTGAACCGGCGCTGGCAGGTGATCGTGGTGGAGGACGCCGACCGCATCACCGAACGCGGCGCGGATGCCCTGCTGAAGGCGCTGGAGGAGCCTGCCCCGAAGACGGTGTGGCTGCTGTGCGCGCCCAGCGCCGACGACGTGATCGTCACCATTCGCTCCCGATGCCGGGAGCTGCGACTCGTCACCCCGCCTATCGGGGATGTGGCGCGCCTGCTCATCGAACGCGACGGGGTTGACGAGACCCTGGCCTGGCATTGCGCTCAGGCGGCGCAGGGACACATTGGGCGGGCCCGGGCGCTGGCGCTGAATGATGAGGCGCGGCATCGTCGTCACGAGATCCTGGGGCTGCCCGCGCAGCTGAACACCCTCACGGACTGTCTCGTAGCGGCGGAGAGCCTGGTGGAGTCGGCCTCCCAGGAGGCGACGCAGCTCACCGCCGACCTGGATGTCAGGGAGACGGAGGAGCTTCAGCGGGCGCTCGGGATGGGCACCAGGAAGGTTAGGGCCCGTGGGACGCAGGGTGCCATCAAGGAGCTGGAGGATCAGCAGAAGGCGCGCGCCAAGCGGGCGCAGCGTGATGCGCTGGACCGGGTGCTGACCGAGCTGACCGGCTATTACCGCGATGTCCTGGCCAGCCAGACTGCGCCCGACGTGCGGTTGGTGAACTCCGATGTTGCCGACCAGATCGTCTCGTTCGCGCGCCGCACCACCCCGGAGCAGACCATCCGAGCCCTTGATGCGCTGTTGAGAGCCCGTGAGGCCCTGGAGGGGAACGTCGCCCCGCAGCTGGCCCTGGAGGCCATGCTGGTGGAGCTCGGCAGGGCATCGCATCGCTGAACACGGGCGCGCCTCTTCAAACCAGGGCGTCTGCGATGCAAGTATGGTCTGAAGTGTTCTCGGGATTCAGGAGGGTCTATGTCTTCACATGACGCTGGTGACTGGGTACGTCAGGGCACGCCCCGGGGGACCGGCTGGGAGGACGACCAGAGCGAGTACGGCACCACGCTGGAACCTGCTGAATGGGATGACCACGCGGCCGAGCAGGCAGTGCCGGTGGAACGTCCGCAATCCCGGCCGAGACCGCGCCCCGCAACTCATGCTGCTCCTGTGATCCAGCCCAGGTCGCAGGGACCCGCGAGGACTCCGCAGCCTGATCAGGCTACGGAGCCGACGGCCCGGGTGGAGCTGGAGCCCGGTGAGCCTCTTGCGGAGGAGGACCTGGAGACCACGCGGGTTCGTCTTTTCGATGAGAGCCCGGCAGGTGCCGCGCCGGAGCGGCAGGCAATGCCGGAACGCTCGGTTCCGCAACGTCCTGCCGCTACCCACGAGTCTCAGCTTCCGCAGCGTTCTGCTGTCACGCCGTCGCCCCAGAATCCACAGCGGCAGGTCGCGGTTGACCCGTATGTCGAGGAGCCCCAGCCCGCGCCCACGGAGGAGATCCGAGCTGCGATGACGAAGGCCGAGTCTCCTCAGCGGCTCTCCCAGGAGACGCAGTCGACGACGCCCTCCGCGTCGGTGGCGGCTCAGCGTCTTGGCGGTGCCCCCGACCCCGAGATCAGCCCGCGGGCAGGGGGTCAGAGCCAGGTGCCGCAGCGTTCTGCCTTGCCTCAGACGGCTGCGTCGGAGCCCGAAGAGCAGCCCACCTCTGTGACGCCTCCTGGACAGGAGTCTCCCCTCGTCGAGGAGACGGTGGTGTCAGGCCGTTCGCCGGAGGCTCCGGCTGCGCTCTACCGGGAGGGTGAGGGTGCGTTCGAGCCTTCCCAGGGGGAGAGCCCTATCGAGGCTACCTCGGTGCAGCCACAGGTTGTGGCCGGTGCCGGAGCGCCCACGCCCGCCCCGACCCCGCCCCCGGCGGAGGAGGTCGAGGAGGAGCTGAGGCTTCAAGAGCAGCTTGCCGCGGAGCGGGCCGCGCGTGATGAACGTCTTGGCGTGGTCAAGACGTCGCCCGCGAACGAGATTCGCACCCCTCCCGCGCCGGAGAGGCCAACCACTGACCGGCCCCTGGCCAGCTTTGGGCTCTTCTTCCTGCGTCTCGTGACCGCAGGCATCCTGGGCATCATCGCGTATCAGGGACTCACCAACATTGATGGTGCTGCTGAGGTGCTGGGGCGAACGGTGCTGCCGCAACCCAGGCTTATTGCCTGGATCGGGGGCTTCACGCTGATCACCCTGGCGCTGCTGCTGGTGGTGGGGGCGCTGCAGCGAGTGGTGGGAGCCCTGCTGCTGGTGTTCTCCGTGCTTTCGCTGGTGTTTGTGCGCTGGGGACGCTTCAGCCCGTTCGTGTCGGGTGTCGAGGGATTCATCGGTGATCGTGACCTGCTGCTCGGCGCCGTCGGCCTGCTCCTGCTCTGCCTCGGCGGAGGTGGTTGGGGCATTGACGCCGCATTCCGGCGTTCCCGTGAGGCCGCCAAGGCTGAGAGGGGATGACCCCAGCCCGCTTCTCGTGTTGATTTTATGAGGGTGGGTGTGGATACGCTGTTCCCATGCCTTGCACCGTGGCCGTCGCAGCGTCAGCTGGAATCCGCGATGACATGTGGCAGCGCCTGCTGAACAGCGGGCATGCCGGACACGGGGCCACGTCGGGGCGCACCGTCTCCCAACAGAAGGAAAGCTCATGAAGAACTGGGTCTCCTGGGTCCAAGCCGTTCTGATCGTCGGCGCGGTCGTGATTGTGTTGTCCTTCTTCGTCTACGGGATGGTGGTGCCTCACCCCACACCGGATCCGGGAGGCGGCAGCCAACAGGAGCAGACCCAAGCTCCGCCGGAGGTCGGGGACCAGAAGCCGGGTGTGCCGTCGGTGCCCGTCGCCCAGCACGAGACCTGGCCCGCTGAGTCAGGACAGGAAGCCGATCGGCAGCTCGATGTCACCGCAACCGCGCCGCGAGTGCAGCTTCCGCAGGGTCTGGGGGCTGACCTCGCGGCGTATTGGCAGCAGACGCTGTCCTGGAAGCCCTGCTCGGGTGCGGAGTGCGCGACGATGAAGGTCCCGATGGACTGGGAAGATCCGGGGAAGGCCTCCCTGGATATTGAGGTGATTCGGATCCCCTCGGCGCAGGGATCCGGCAAGGGGCCGTTGTTTGTGAACCCGGGGGGCCCGGGCGTCGGTGGGAAGAATTTCGCCCGCGAGGTCAGCCGCGTGCTCGGCAAAGATGCGTTGCCTGGCTACGACATCGTTGCCTGGGATCCGCGGGGCTCTGGAGGGTCCACAGCAGTCGAGTGCGGAACGAATGAGGAGACTGATGCGGTCTACTCGGCAGATGGCACTCCAGATGATGAGGCGGAGAAGGCGGCGCTCACCGAGGCCTGGAAGGGATTCGCCCAGCAGTGTCGTGAGGCCTCCGGGGAACTTCTGGACCACGTCTCCACCATCGAGAATGTCCGGGACCTTGACTTGCTGCGTTTCCTGATGGGCGCTGAGAAGCTCAACTACCTGGGGGTGAGCTATGGAACCTACATCGGTGCCATGTACGCGGAGCTGTTCCCGGAGCGCACAGGACGTTTGCTGGTGGACTCGGCTGTCGACATCACCAACGCCGATGCGGTGTCCCAGAGCGAGGGCTTCGAATTGGCGTTCAACAACTACGCCGACTGGTGTGCCTCCATGTCGAGTTGTCCTTTCGGTGACACCCGGGAGGCCGTCGTGGCGAAGATCAACGACTTCCTGCACGGCCTGGATGCCACACCCATCCCCGTCGGGGGGCGGAAGCTGACCCAGGGCTTCGGGACCACAGGGGTCGCGTTGTTCCTCTACTTCGACGCCGACCAGTATCCGCGGCTCACCGACACCCTCAAGGACGCCATGGCCGGTAACGCCGATGTGCTGCTCGCCGCTTCCGATCAGCTCCTCGGGCGGGAGGAAAACGGCTGGGGCACCCAGGCATACGCTTTCCCCGCCATCGGTTGTCTCGATAAGACGGATGAGGGGGCGGAGGCGGCCTACCGCAGATGGGAGGAGCTCATCCCCAAAGCCCCGGTCTTCGCCGGCAACATGGGGTTCGAACCGGCTTGCGAATACTGGACTGCCCCAGCTGTGCCCCACCTGAAGCTGACTGGAAAGGGGGCTGCCCCCATCCTGGTGGTCGGATCCACTGGTGACTCCGCCACCCCATACCAGCATGCGGTCTCGATGGCTCAGCAGTTGGAGTCGGGGCACCTGCTGACCTACGACGGGCCTGGGCATGGGGCCGTGTTGTCGGGCAGCCGCTGCGTGGTTGAGGCCGTCGCCGCCTATTTTGAGGATGGCACTCTCCCCGAGGATGGCAAGACGTGTAGCTGACCACCCTGACGAGGGTCTCAGCCCTCGTCAGAGTTTCACCGAGGTGATTAACCATGTCGGATGGGGGGCGATGGTTTTGGCCCGGCAGGTGAGCGCCAGCACTAGGCTTGGCCCATGACTGCGACCCGTCGGTTCATCGACCGCCATTGGCCCCCGGGATGGCTGTATGCCACCTACGTGGCTGGGCTGCTGAAGCAACTGGATGCCGACTCCCTTCCCAGGCATGTCGCTGTGCTGGCGGATGGGAACCGCCGCTGGGCCAGGCTGAATGCCCCCGGTCAGCCGCTGGTGGCAGGCTACCGGGCGGGCGCGGCCAAGCTGCAGCAGTTCGTCGAATGGTGTGATGAGATCGGCATTCCCGTCATCACCTTGTGGGTGCTCAGCACCGACAACCTGGAGCGTTCCGCCGCGGACGAGCTGGAGCCGCTGCTGGATGTCATTGAGGAGCTGGTTGCGGCACTGGCGGCGACGGGACGCTGGAGGGTGCAGGCTGTTGGGGCGCTCGACCTGCTGCCGCCGGAGCGAGCCGCCAGCCTGGGGGAGTCCGCGTCGAGAACTGATCATGTGCGGGGGATGCACATCAATGTCGCTGTCAGCTATGGCGGACGGCACGAGCTGCGTGATGCATTCCGATCACTGCTGGCGGAGCGGGCAGCGCAGGGAAGAACCCTGCAGGAGGTGGCGGCCACGGTCGATACTGACGAGATCTCCGAGCATCTGTACACGAAGGGGCAGCCGGACCCCGACCTGATCATCCGCACCTCCGGGGAGCAGCGGCTTTCAGGGTTCCTGCTGTGGCAGTCGGCTCACAGCGAATTCTACTTCTGTGAAGCTTTGTGGCCGGATTTCCGGAAGGTGGACTTTGTGCGGGCTTTACGCAGCTACGCACAGCGTGAACGACGCTACGGCAGGTGACGTGGGATGGCTTCAGCGTCTCAAAGCCTCAACGAGTTGCCTCACCATCTCCTCCTGCGCGGTCCGGTCGTTGCGCAGGAGGATGTGCCTGGAGAAGTAGCCGCGGTGGTGGATCGGCCCCATGTCGATGGTGTGGATGCGGCCATCCCTGACGGCACGGCCGTATGAGGACAGCGGGGCGGTGCTCCAGCGGCCGGGGAAAGCCAGGGTGCCGAGCCCCTGGACATGATCGCGATTGCCCTTGAGATGAGTCAGCGACCTGATGTGGTCTAGGCCCGGATCGTCGGCGAACACCCCGCCGATGGAGACGACATCCACCTGAATGTCGTGGGCTGACAGGAAGCGTGCGACGCCACAGGCGATCTGCGCGCCGCCCGAGTAACCGATCAGCGTCACGGGAGCCGGGTTGGCGGGGTCATAGCCGGCGTTCAGGAGAGACTGCCACACCACGCATGCGACACCGAAGTTGTAGGTTCCGCCATAGCGTGGGTCAGCGGAGACCAGCACCTGCATCACGTTGCGGAGGTTGATCAGCAGAGGTACCGGCCACCAGCGGATGCGACGTCTTGCCCGGTCCAGGCGATGCCACAGCCAGGCGGTGGCGCGCTGCGCCAGGCCCCGATTCTCCATGGCGTAGGGGAAGACATCCTCGGTGATGACCACGTCGGAGAGGCGCCGTCGCACCTCCTCCAGGGTCGCGTGCTCCCGACGGGAGATAGAGGCGCCGTCGATGACCGCGATGCCTGAGAGATAGACCGCGAACCTCCGGATCCCGGCGACAGGGGAGGCCTCCGGGGCCGGCAAGGCCGGGCTCGGGTGGTGACGTGCCCACCAGGCGAGGGACTCCAGGGGAGCCAGCAGCGCCAGGACCAGGATCACGAGCAGGGTCACCTGCAGCAGGATCAGGATCATCGGGTCCTCAGCTCAATCGGGATGAAAGGTGTTCCGGCCAGCACATCCTTCGGATCGAGGAATGCCTGATGCCCCGTCACCAGGGTCCAGACTCTTCCCGTCAGGTATCCGATGGGACGGCCGAGCAGTCGGGAGGAGAGCTGCATGATCAACCAGGCAAGCCCTGTCGTGAGCAGCGCCTGCCACCAGCTGGTGCTCATTGACGCCATCACCAGCAGCCAGAGGCAGATCGCGCTCCAACCCTGCAGGATGCGGCCGATCAGCACCCCGAGGTGGGGGATGAACACGAGAAATCCGTAGGCCAGGGGAGCGGTGGATGCCAGCGTCACCGCAACCAGCTCGGCGAGGTCCACACGATGCTGGGTGATGGGTTCCGCGACGATCCACAGCACCAGTGCCTGAACGGTGTACAGCAGCGTCAGAAAGACCCCTCCGACGGCCAGCACCGCCAGAAACCGCAGACCCCGCACCCGATTGATGAACAGGATGGCGCAGTGCCCGAGCAGCGTCGAGACGCCGGCGACGAGAGCTATGAGCCCAGATGTCCCGAGGTCAGGCAACCCCAGGCCCTCCTCCACCACCCTCAGGGAGGCCACGTCCCAGATGGTCGTCAGCCAGCCGAAAAGATCCACAGGAAGATTCTGACGGCTCAGGGAACGTGGATCACTCTCGGGCCGATTCCTCAATGGCGGCCCTGGCCGCATCAAGGTGGCCCTGGCAGATGGCGGCCAGCCTCTCACCGCGTTTCCACAGCTCCATGGACTCCGCCAGCGTCACCCCACCCGATTCCAGTTTCTGGACGGTCAGGGCCAGCTCATCACGGGCCGCCTCATAGGGCATCTCTTCGGTCATCGTGGCTCCTCCGGAGTGCTTGCGGTGGTGGTCAGGGTCAGCTCGCCGTCAGCGAGGTGTGCGTGGAGGGTGCTGCCGACGGGTGCCTGGGCGATGCTGGAGATCGTGCGTCTCCCATCGGTCAGCAGCGCATAGCCGCGTTGCAGCGTGGCGGCGGGGGAGAGGGCGCGGACGGTGGACAGGTGCGATGCGAGCTCAGCCTCCCGAGTCGTGAGCTGCCGCTGGATGGCGGTCCCCAAGTGGAGACGCAGCAGCGCCAGACGGTCCCGATGGCCGTCGAGAGCGGCTGCGGGACTCGCCAAGACCGGACGTCGCCGCAAATCATCGACGTCCCGTTGGGCCTGCGCCACCCGCGTCTCAAGTGCTGTGTGAAGGCGGGCGCGTGCCGTGGCGACGAGCTCCTGCTCCGCTGTGAAATCCGGGACGATGCGACTGGCGGCGTCAGTGGGGGTGGAGGCCCGCAGGTCTGCGACGAAGTCCAGCAGCGGGGCGTCGGACTCGTGCCCGATGGCTGAGACCACCGGCGTCCGGCAGGCGGCGACGGCCCGCACCAGACCCTCGTCGGAGAACGGCAGGAGGTCCTCCAATGACCCGCCTCCGCGGGCTATGACGATGACGTCCACCTCCGGATGCCGATCCAAGGCCTCCAGGGCCTGCATCACCTCGGCGGCGGCGTCGGGTCCCTGCACCAGCGAGTGCATCACCTCGAAGCGTGCGGGCCAGCGTCGGGCGGTGTTGCGCAGCACATCGCGTTCCGCATCCGAGTCCCTGCCTGTGATGAGCCCGATGCGACGGGGAAGCGTCGGCAGACGTTGCTTCAGCTCCGGGTCGAAGAGCCCCTTGGCCTGGAGCTTGCGTCGGCGCGCGTCCAATTCGGCCAGCAGACGCCCCGCACCCGAGACCCGAAGCTCCAGGCATTCGAAGCTGAGACGGGCGGTGCGCTCCCACACCCGCGGCTTCAGGCGCGCCGTGACCTGCGACCCTTCCGGCAGCGGCCCTGCCGAGTCCAGCACGAAGGCGCTCGCGGTGACGGAGCAGGACACGTCGGTGGTGTGGTCGCGCAGGGTGAGGAACTGGGTGGGAGCGGCGCGACGTTTGATCTCGATGATCTGGGCTTCCACCCATATCTCACCCAGCCTGCCCACCCAGTCCGCCACTGCCCCGACGATGCGTGCCAGTGGCTGTGGGTTCTCAGCTGAACTGGTCAAAGCCATGGAAGTGAGCTTAGGAGATCCTGCCGTGGAGGAATTGGTTGACTCGCGTCGCCTGTCGTCCTTCTCTGCCGTGCCATGACGGCGTGAACGCGCCCGTTGAGCTGATCAGGGGCATATCAGGGGAAACACCGCTGTCTGGGGAGCCGTGTGGGAGATATTATGAGGTGCATGAGTGAACCGCTCGGCAAGTCAGATTTTGAGGCAGCTCTTGAGGCCCGCAAGGACCTTGGCCCCGAGATGGAGCCTGCATTGGTGGAGTCGTTTGCCGAGAAAGTCGTCGCCGAGATCAGACGTCAGCAGGCGCAGAGCAGCTTCCCAGGTCATATGCTGACTCCCTCCAAACAGGCCCGCGAGATGCGTCGCCACGGTGGCTACAGCCCCATGGGGCTGGCGATCACATCGATGGCTCTGGCAATACCGCTGACGGCCATCGCCCTGGTGATGGGCGGCATATTCATGGGTTTGGCTGTCTGGGTGGGGATTGTGGCCATCAACTTCGCAGCGGCCTTTGGGGCATTTAACGCACAAGACCCCGACCGCCGCTGACGATTGAGGGTGCCCTAAGCTCGCTCCATGACGCGGAGACGGGCGGCCGGCATGAAGCCGGGCGGGCACTCGCGAGGGTGGGTGCCCAACCACCATGGTGCGTGGGCGATGCTGATCCTGCCCTATCTGATGGGTTTGGTCTGGGCCGTCAAGGCAGGAGACTTCAAGCCCGCCTTGGGGCTGCTGGGGCTTGTCTGGATCATCGGATATTTCGCGTTCTTCGCCACCGCGACGTGGCTGAAGTCGAATTTCAAGCCACGGTACCGTCGCGCCGTCGCCACCTATGGCGGGATCGTCGTGGTGCTGGGCGTGGTGCTGCTGGTGTTGATGCCCAGGTGGTGGTCCTGGGGATTGGTTTTCGGCCCATTGACCGGGCTCGGGCTGTGGCTTGCCTGGCGGCGACGGGAGCGGTCTCTGCTGTCGGGATTCGCGACGGTGAGTGCCGCCAGCCTGCTGCCTCTGGTGATGGGCTCTGAGGGGCCACTGGCCTTGGGAGGTCTGCCTGTGCTGCTGGGCCTGTCGCTGGTATGCCTCGGGTATTTCTTCGGCACGGTCTTCTACGTCAAAACCAACGTCCGTGAACGCGGGCATGTGGCGTACATCATCTACTCAGTTGCCTGGCATGTCGCCTTCACGGTGCTATTCGCCGTCACAGGCTTCGGGCTGCCTCGTTGGTGGCTGGTCGCCTTCTTCGCCGCCTGCACCTTGAGGGCGGTGCTGGTGCCTTTGCTGGGACCGATGCGGGGCCGCAGAGTCACCACGAAACAGCTGGGGTACACGGAGGTGATCGTGACGATGGTGCTGGTTGCGATCCTGGTGCCCGGGGTGCTCACCGGAGTGTGATCTTGGGGGTGGGACCGTACACTGGCGCCCATGGCTGGTTCTGGAAAGCGGGTGATCGTGGCGGCTCCACGTGGCTATTGCGCTGGCGTGGACCGGGCGGTCGTGACGGTGGAACGGGCCCTGGAGGCCTATGGCCCTCCCGTGTACGTTCGCAAGCAGATCGTCCACAACAGGCACGTCGTCTCCACGCTTGAGGAGCGTGGGGCCGTCTTCGTCGACGAACTGGATGAGGTGCCTGCGGACGCGATGGTCGTCTTCTCCGCGCACGGCGTGTCCCCGGCGGTGAAGGAGGAGGCGGCTCGTCGTGAGTTGCGGACCATTGACGCCACGTGCCCATTGGTGACGAAGGTGCATCGTGAGGCTAGGCGGTTTGCTGCGCAGGATAACGACATTCTTCTTATTGGTCATGCTGGGCATGAGGAGGTGGAGGGCACGATGGGGGAGGCCCCGGAGCGCACCATCCTCATCCAGGGTCCGGAGGATGTGGATCGTCTGGATCTCCCTGGCGATAGGCCCATGGTGTGGCTGTCTCAAACCACTCTTAGTGTCGATGAGACTATGGAGACCGTTGATCGGCTGCGGCAGAGGTTCCCGCTGCTGACGAGTCCACCTTCTGACGATATCTGCTATGCCACCCAGAATCGTCAGCAGGCTGTGAAGCAGATTGCGCCGCGCTGTGACCTAATGATTGTGGTGGGGTCGCGTAATTCGTCGAATTCGGTGCGGTTGGTGGAGGTTGCCCGTGAGGCTGGGGCTAGGCGGTCTGAGCGTATTGATTATGCCTCCGAGATCCAGCCGGAATGGCTGGAGGGTGTTGAGACTGTTGGTTTGACGTCTGGGGCTTCTGTGCCAGATGAGTTGGTGCAGGAGGTGTTGGAGTTTTTGGCCGAGTGGGGGTTCACGCAGGCGGAGGAGGAACGCCTCATGGAGGAGAGTCTTACGTTTGCGCTGCCGCCTGAGCTGCGTCGTGATTTGGGTGGAGGGGATCGACGACAGGGTGGTCGTCGTTCTGTGGGAGGCTCTGGTAGTTCTGAGGGGCCGTGATCTGCCAGGTCTTCTGTGTGGTGTGAGGAAGTGGTGATCTGACGGCGCAACGTGCCGGTCGGCTTCGCCACCGTTTGATATTTCTCAACCATGTGGATGACGAGGGGCCCCAGGGTTCTGCCTCTCGCCCTCTGTGCACGGTCATTGGAGGCTTATAGCCTGGGATTGTGCTCACGAGAAGGTGACGATGAGGTGCGCTTGGCTGTTGATTCTGACTTGATCTGCGGTGAGGAGCCCTTCACAGCCCGTGATGCAGCCCTCTAAGCTCTGCATCATGCGTGGTGATTACAAGGTGCCGGGCGGCAAGTTGGTCGCCGTCGACGTCGAGACCGAAGCCGGAACCCTGAGCCGAGTGGCCCTGTCCGGCGACTTCTTCCTGGAGCCCGATGACGCCCTGGAGGAGATCAACGCGGCCCTGGTTGGGTTGCCGTCGACCGCATCGGTGGCAGACCTCGCCAAGGCGATCACCACGCGGCTGTCGCCCGAGGTGCAGTTCATCGGCTTCACCCCCGAGGCTGTGGGGATCGCGGTCAGGCGAGCACTCGGACACGCCATTGACTGGTCGGACCTGACCTTCGACGTCATCGGCCCGGTGTCGATGGACCCACGGATGCACGTCGCCCTCGACGAGGTGCTGGCCGGGGAACTGGCTCGTGGTGAGGCGAACCCCAGCCTGCGCATCTGGGAATGGGACCAGCCGCTGGTGGTGATCGGCTCCTTCCAGTCGTACCGCAATGAGATCGACGACGAGGGGCTTGAGCGACACGGCATCAACGTCGTACGACGCATCACCGGTGGCGGCGCGATGTTCATGGAGCCCGGCAACTGCGTCACCTACTCCCTTGTGGTTCCCGGCGCATTGGTGGAGGGGCTGAGCTTTGAACGCAGCTACGAGTTTCTCGACCAGTGGGTGATGGGTGCTCTCGCCGAACTGGGGGTCAACGCCCGTTACGTGCCGCTCAATGACATCGCCTCCGACAAGGGGAAGATCGCAGGAGCTGCACAGCGTCGCCTCGCCGGTGGGGTGGTGCTGCACCACGTGACCATGGCCTACGACATCGACGCCGACAAAATGCTCCAGGTGCTGCGGATCGGCCGCGAGAAGCTGTCCGACAAGGGCACGAAGTCCGCCAACAAGCGGGTGGACCCGCTCAGGTCGCAGACTCAGCTTCCCCGCATCCAGATCATCGAGAGCTTCCTGAACCACTTCGAGCAGAAGTACAGCACCCGACGGCGCGGCTACACCGAGGCCGAACTTGCCGCCGCCCGGGAACTCGTGGGGACGAAATTCTCCTCCGAGACCTGGACCAAACGGATCCCCTGAGACCAGAGCGCTGCAAACGTCGTTATCCGCTGCCCGAACCCGGGGGAGCGGTCTCTGCTGATGTCCTGCGACCAGCTACTGCTCGCTGACGGCCACGCCGACGTCCGCCATCCGCCGCTTCACCCAAGGGGCGACCCCGAACAGGCCGATTGCCACAACGATGGTGACGGCACCCAGGCCGTAGTAGTAGGCGGCATCGCCGATGTTCTCGGTGAGGTTGATGACGACGGCGGCGAGGCCCTGGCCGGTGGCGGAGGCAAGCAACCACAGCGCCATCGCCTGGGAGGCGAAGCTCTTGGGGGCCAGCGCTGTGGTGGTGGCCAGGCCGACGGGGGAGAGGAACAGCTCGCCCACCGTCTGGAAGACGAACACCAGCACCAGGAACCACCAGGGGGCGAGGGCTTCGCCTCCAGGCCAGGACTGAAAACCGAATCCCATGAGGACAGCAGACAGGGCGATGATGAGCACGGCGGTCGCGAACTTTGCCACAGTGGAGGGAAACTTTCCCGCGCGCCGAGTGAAAATCCAGCCGATGATCGGGGCCAGGATGATCACGGTGGCCGGATTCACGGACTGATAGGTCTCGGGTGTGAATACCCATCCGAAGAGGGGGGTAGCGCCGTCGGTGTTGTTCTTCGCGAAGGTTGCCATCTTTCCCGAGGCCTGCTCGAAGATCATCCAGAACAACACCGCGCCGATCCACAGCGCACTGTAGGCCCGCAGGTGGGTGCGTTCACCGGCGGTGACCTTGGGAGAGCGGAACATCACGATGAAATAGGCGACTGATGCTCCCGTGGCGATGAGGAAAAGCGCATAGGCGATTGCGGATGTCAGTTCTCCGGTGATCACCTGGAGCAGCGCGATGAGCAGACCTGCTCCGATGATGGTGCCTGCCGATCCCAGGAGCAGTCGACGACGTTCGTCGCCCGTCGCCGGATTGGGTATTTCGAACGCGAAGGGGGAGAGCTTGTGCCGTCCGTAGAAGAAGACCACGAGGGCGAGGAGCATGCCGATCGCGGCTGCCGTGAAGCCCACGTGATAGCCGTAGGCCATTTTCAGTCCGCCGGTGACCAATGGTGAGAGGAAGGATCCGATGTTGACCGACATGTAGAACAGCTGGAAGCCTGCGTCACGCCGCCGGTCGTTGTCGTCGTACAGGCCACCGACGATTGTTGAGAGATTCGGTTTGATGAAACCGGTGCCGAGGGCAACCAAGACGATGCCAATCCACGACAGGGCTCCGGTGGGTCCCGCCAGGCACAGATGACCTGCCATGATGACGACGCCACCGTAGAGCACCGACGGCCAGGGCCCGATGATCCGGTCGGCGAAGATTCCGCCCGGGATTGTCAGCAGATACACGGCGGCGCCGTAGGCGGCCAGAATGACCTGACCGGTGTTCTCGCTGAGCCCCATGCCGCTGTTGGCGACAGTGTCGGTGATGAAGTAGAGCAGGATGGCGCGCATCCCGTAGTAGGAGAAGCGTTCCCACAGCTCGACGTTGAGCATCCAGGGCAGGCCCCTGGGATGGCCGAACAACCCACGGTCCTCCTGGGAGGGCCCGTGCGGACCGTCCGCGGGCTCCACCAAGAAGAGCTGCTGGACGCGCCAGTACCGCTGTCCGGTTCAGCCGGTGAGGAAGCAGATGGTGTTGGGGGGGGGGATCGCTGCCATGTGTGAATCCTTCTCTCCTGTGCGGGATCAGTGCAGACGAGACCGCAGGGGTGAGGAGCGGAGCCGCCGTGCAAGCACTGGGCAGAGGCATTGAGGCTTATTCATGGGGTGTAAGCGAAGATGAGTCCGGTGACGGCTTGTATTGTG
>ERZ773077.863-NODE-863-length-21933-cov-3.350718_pt1 | contig 21933 bp, 26 predicted proteins | sample MGYA00580612_ERZ773077 | MGnify/ENA primary metagenome ERZ773077 (study PRJEB29015, sample SAMEA2737971) | human oral metagenome | biome: human oral; feature: human-associated habitat; material: dental | place: China | collected 2021 ...
TTTTTATCAAATTTTTTTAAATTTTTTTAAAAAAATTTTTCCGAGCAACAAAAAAAGCCCTACCAGCCGTTAAGCTAGTAGGGTTTTCGTGTATTAAAAAACAAATAGGCCTTTCTATTTATGTTTAATTTTATCAGAGTTTCCGCTCTGTTATTTATGATAGCTCGCCCCAGAGATCAATTCTGTTGCCAGCTTCATCTGTTTGGCCGATAGCTAAGTAATTACGGTTTCCAGACTCTCCCACGTAAGAGATCCAACGATAGCCATCATTAGACCCTTTAGAGTCATAATGGATTTTCTCACCTGGCTGATAGACTGCCACAATTTCACCGTTTAAATTAGGAGCACGACGGACATTGATTGGGCTATCCCCAACGGTAAACGAAGCGTCTTCTGGATAAAATGGCGCTTCGTGACTTTCCATAACCTCTGTAACAGCTTCTTTTAACTCTTGTTTAGGCAATGATTCACCTTTTGGACGAAATGCTGTTGGATAAAGAGTGCTGTAAGGAAATGCTACTAAGTTAAACGCTCCACCTCCATTTGGTCCAGCTTCTCCGCCTTGATTTTGGCCCAAGAACCAACCTTGAGTTCCGTCAATGTCCCCGACGAAAATGGCAACATGAGAAACCGGTGTCCATTCGTTTTCTGTAAAGATAACGACTTCGCCACCTTCCAGATTCTCTACTTCGTCGAAGTAATCAAGAATACCGTTGTTATATCGCTGTTCCCATAAGTCTTTCACATAGCCAGAAACCATACAATTTGAGAACGGAACGCCTAGCCAAAGACAGTATTTAGCGTATCCGTCCCAGCATTGCCAACCGAAGTAACCGTCAATATCAAATCCTGAGCCTAGGACTTCATCTTGGAATAATTTGACTTTATCCATTATTTGCTACCTTTCCAATTATCATTCATCTGCTTAACTGCGCTTTCGACAAAGACATCCAGGTCCTTATCTGACATGTAAACATTGTATTTATCTAATTCATTAACTATAGCAGATTTAGCTTTCGCTAGTTTTTCTTCTCCTTTAATTCCAGTTTCTTTTGCTACTTGCTCAACTGCATTTACAGCGTTTTTGGCCAAGATTTCAACAATCTTGATTGACTTCTCTCCGCCTTTTGCAATCAAAAAGTCCTTGACTGCCTTAACTACAATTCCGGCTAAAATGGTCAAAATTCCCATCGCTCCGCTAATAACGATTTCTTGTATTTGTTGCATGATTTCTCCTTATAATTTTCCAATTGTGTCTTTGATTTCGCTCATATCTGACTTCATATCATTGATGCTTCTATTTAGATTATCAATCCGCTCAACTAAAGCTAGTGTGATTTTCTGCTCTTCTTCATGTTTATCCAGCCTCTTATTGTGGCTGTCAATCACCTTTTCTTGTTGGCGGTTAATCACTTCTAATTCTGTCAAACGATGTTCTAGATCAGCCGTGCGGTTCTTTGATGCTATATAAAAGCTAGCTCCCGTAATCATTACGGGAAAAACAACTGTGATAAGCCAATGCATTAGTTCCTTTTCTTGCATAGGCTACTCCTTTGTAAGCTCTGCAAGTAGCTCTTTATCTTCTAGCGTTTGCTCTAAAAGTTTGCGTACACGTTTTTTTAACACGTTTGGCACGTTCTTAAACTCATATTCACCATTCATGATACTAATTACATATAATTTAACCATCATATCTTTTCCTCTTTCAATTTTGTTCTTTAGGTTCACCAGATGGCTTTTCATCTGATGTAGCAGGCTTCTCTTGCTCTGCTGTCTCTTCTTTCGCTGAATCGTCTGATTCATCTTCTGCGTCGTCTTCATCTTTCAAGACTCCTTGTTCGTACAGTTTGCTAATGAGATCTAACACCGTAGCTCGACTAATCGCACTGTTGTGTTCCATTTTTTCAATGGCTTCATTTGCTCTTGCTGTAGCTTCATTTGCTTGCTTGATAGCTTCGTCAAATTGACTAAATTTCTCGTTTTCGGCTCGGTTTAGATAGGTGCGCTGATAAAACTGCTCTTTAACTAATTCAACCAGTTCTAGATCCGATTTAGTCGCATCTTCTGCCACTAATAAGCCAACGAGTTCAGACCCATATTCGTCCACAATGCAGACCTTAAAATATGGCTCTTGATTTTCATTGTAATCAAGATACTTGTATTTAACTTTCAAGATTTTCTCCTTTCTTAGTAAGACCATGTGACTTGTCCACGATATTCGATACCAGCTTTAGCTTGGAGGATGTGCAATCCTCCATCTTCGTTTAATTGACAGTTACGGTCATAATCTTTAAAGATTTGCCATGCTTTGACATCTAACATAAGCTTTCCTGGCACGTATTTGGGTGGTATGGTTGCTATCCGTTTATCACCGTCACTATCAAAGATGACGTTATAGTAAACGATAACAAGATTACCCTGTACTTTCCACTTCACGTTTGGATTATCTTGAGATATTGCCCAATCCGTGTAGTTGTCACTGTGAAAATAGAGCTCTCCATTGACTCTCGTGATGAGGGCGTTCTTGCCTTCGGGAGTATACCCAAAAGCGATAGAGCCAGAATTGACAGACGAGATCGCATTTTCTGCCAAAGTCTTTAGGTCATCTGTTCTATCGGTTTTGATAAAGTAAATCCCTCCAGATGTAAAAGCAGCAACAGGCATATCTGTCCCAATTTTATCCGTGGACTTTTTGCGGACAGGAAAGCCATTAGAAGCAATCATATTTTGACTAATATAGACCCCCATAGTGTAGGGGTTATACTGGTACGTGCCCCAGTAATCTCTGGACATGCCAGCAGGAAATTGCTTCTGCAATAACACATTTCCTGCTCTAACTTCGCCGAGGTCTGCCGATATAGCAGACAGAGCTCTTACGTTTAATTTATCAGCGTCAATCGCTTTATCCGCAATCATGGACTTTTTGACAAATTGGTCTTGGATAGTCAGATTCGTAGAATTAACAGTCTCTTTCTGCCAGTTCGATCCATCATAGCGATAGGCTGTATTTGGTAGGACAGTCACACCTCCAACATTGGTTGGGGTAGTACCTGTGTACTTCCAAACGCTATCTTTAGAGGGATTAGTCGGAACACTCGCTTGTTCAAAGCGTTTTGGTGCATCTTCGATGGCTGGTAGCCATGCTGTCATTAACTTTCCTAGTTCAAGCTTGGGTTTTCCACAGCTCACTGTAGAGTTTGTTTGATTTAAAATTTTAGTGTAGTAAACAGACTTTAAATCCTTACCTGCAGGGAGAGTCCAAACTCTAGTAATCCGCTTCTTATCTGTGTCTACTTCTTGCCAAACTTCTGGATACCAATCCGTGCCATCTGTAAAAGAAAAGCGAAAAGCTAAACCGTACCTCTTACGACCGTTGAACGCTTGAATATTCTTACCTTCGACCTCTAAAGACATAGTGAACGACCGATCACGATTAACATCCGAAAAAAAGTCGGAAGATACAGATAAGTCTATAGTTCTATTTGACGACAAAGACCCGCCAATATCACTATTCAAGATATAGTTCCGTCCTGCGGCGTTAGTCGGTATTTGCTCTTCTACTTGCTTAATTTGATCATTAGTATCTTCTGGGGCATCCACATGATCACCTACTATATGACCTTCAAACAAAGCAGGAGCACAGATTTCTACCCATGCTCCAGCTGCACCTCCTCGCCACGTCCCATGACGACCGAAAATAACATTTTTCGACGCATTAGTTGATGTCTGGGACCATTTAACCCAATAGAGTTTCCATTCTGTCCCAATTCGCAACTCGCAAAATCCGTCTCCTGTCTGCTCTCTAGTGTAACCTGTGCTAGTAGTAACTGTCGTAGTCGTACCTGGATTATAAAAGTAACAATAAATCGGATAGTTGTTTTGACTAGCTCTAGCCCAAAATAAGCCAATGTACTCTGTACCAGTTGCTGCGATTGTCATCTGCTCAGAGTAAGTGTCTCGATAGCCAGTAGCACCAGCTACGGAACGAGCTACTTTAAAGCCGTTAAATTCGCTTGCTGGTGCATATCTCGTTAAAGCTCTTGTCCCTTTAAGCAAATTTCTGCGACCAACAACACCATCAAATACACCATCAGCACCCTTAATAAGAGACCATTTGTATTTTGTCGGATCAGTACTATCTGCTTCTGTGAAGTCGGTGTATGTTCCCATGTATTTCTTATCCCCGCTAGATTTACCATTCACAGTAAACCCAGTTCTACCATCTGCAGAATCAGCATAAGCAAAGTGGATATAAGATGTCTTACCATCAGCGCCAGCTTTACCTGGTATACCATTAGCTCCATCAGAACCTTTCCACTTAGTCCATCTATAAAGACTAGGGTTTGAACTATCGGTCTGATTAAAGTCTTGATACATGCCAATATATGGCTTGTTTTGGTTAGTTTGACTAAAACCACCACCGCTAGCATTATCGGCGAAAGCGATATGAGTATATTGAGTTCTACCATCGGCCCCTTTAGCTCCAGGTATGCCCTGATCTCCTTTCGGCCCTTGTAATCCTTGTATTCCTTGATCACCTTGTGGGCCTTGAGGCCCTCTGTCTCCTCTGTCGCCTTTTTCCCCTCTTGCTCCATCGTTTACGTTCACAAGAGACAGAGAGTCTCTAGCGACTTCTTTGTTATTTATAAAAGCCATTGCAGTCAACGTTACTGCACCAGTGATAAGTGAGCCATTGACTGTATAGGTGTTACCAGTTGTGATGGCAGCATTTTCTAATTGCCACTTCCAAGTGACATTTGAGACCTCTTTCGCCCCTTTTAAAAGCGTTGGAGTAATCACAGATGTGCCTGTGTTGTTTTTGAAAGTCGTACCATTACTTGCTGTAAAGCGGATAGTATACGCTCTAGCTTCGTCTATCAATTGTTCTAAGCGTGCTTGTAAGTTAGTAGACAAGCGGTTTTCTAACTCTTGAAAATTTGCAAAGGTCGTCTTGTTGCTTTTCGGGTTTGTAAAGCTAATTGTTTGCTCCGATACCCTCGCTCTGATGTTGAGAGCAGGAGAAAAGCCACTATCGTAGATTTGGACAGTATCGCCTATTTCTACATCCAGAAAGCCATCAACCTCGTAAGATACAGCTGGATATGCTGCATTCTTTAAGGCTTTTAATCCTGCAGCTCGAATAACACTCTGATTATCCGATTCTACAGTCATATCCTTGCGGATCCACTGATCATCGCTATTTTCTGGCGCAAATACTGACGGATACATCTGTTGAGAGATAGGCGCAAAGAGCGTCTCACCTTCTTGGTAAAACTCAAGAATCCCTTTAGCATTTCTCTCTTTGATTGGATCAATCATGCCCCCAATCGTGACTTCGTTACCCTCACTATTCTTGCCGAATGGCCGAACTGCATTGAAAATGCTTGTCTTATCGACCGTGCGCTTAATGGATTTAAGGTTTTTCTTGTACTCAAGTCGTATATCCGTCCGCACTCGACCAACTCCTTGGTGATCTTCGTCATTTTCGTGATAGACGTTGACTTTAAAAGATTTGAGGGTGCTATTTGGATTTAGCTGAGTATCAAATTCAATCTCTGCATTAAACTTGTTTGCAAGAGATAAGAGCCTTGCTAGTTTCGTATCTTGCCCTGTCCACTCTAACGTAAGCTTTCTATCTGCAATCTCATTGATGCCAATTGACAATAGCGAGAAGTTAAGCAAGCCCATATTATCGCAATACTGCTTAAAGGTCAGCGCTTCGGTCGCCTTATAAGGGTTTACGTATTCATTTAAAAGCTCAAGATTGAGATTCTCGCAGTAACATTTGATAGTCTGCTCGTCTTCAGTAATTTTCATGACGTTGAAAACATAGGGCTTGCGCTTGTATTTAAAAGACACAAAAGCCTTATCATTTAAAGACTTGTAAGCTTGTTTGCTAGATGTATCTGACTGTACTTTCCGCTTAAATACCGTAAATTCAAACGTTGATGATCCAGTCTCTAATTGCCTGCGCCAATTATCGCCGTAATAATTCAAGGTTTTCTGCTTGTTATTATCAATGAAAGCGACCTTGTTTAAATGTTGATCGTGTATGGTTAGTAACATCAGAGCCACCTTTCTTCAAATTCCACTTTGACACTTGGCTTTTCACCCGCAAAGCTAGAAAGATATAGCTCAATAGTACTTTTGCCAGGAGGAATAGATAGCCAATTAGAGCCATCTACAACATCTACTACACTATCAATGCCGTTGACCTGAACAGAGTCATTTTCACTGTTGATTACGACTGTAGAGCCAGCCGAAAAGCGATTAGGCACAGCACGATTCCCAGAAACCATGTCTTTTCTATACTCAATCCCGTCTAGATACATGTGAGTGAGCCATTCTCTATCCCCGAACGCTCCTAAAGCTACATGTACTTTAGCCGACTTTTTGCCTGCAATTTCGGGCACTCGAAATTTTGGATAGCCTCCAAACCAAAAGACACGGACGATGTCGTCCCTGCGCTCCAAATCGACCCAGCCACGTTGCGGGTCAAATGGGTTTGTTGCAGGGTCTTCTTCGCCCTCAAACTCCCATTGATAGACCAGTTTATATCCCCCACGGCCATCACTAGCTAGGAAGTTAAACTCACATCTAGAGCCCGTTTCACGTTTGATACTTTCGACTCCATATAAAAAGCGCCCCTGTTCGTCGGACACCATGACTTTTATAAAACCTAGCTGGTCGTACCGACCAAAGCGGAAGATTTGACGCCACCAAATATACTCGTTTAGTGATCCACGATTACCAAACGAATCCGCAGGTATATCCCAAGTTAGAGAACCAGCATGATTGTTCGCACCACGACCAACACCCGTTAAATGTATATGTGGGCGATTCCAGACATTGACTATCCCTAACGTGCCATCCAAAGATTGGCTGACATCGTTTAGGACTGCTTGATTTCTTCTCCCAGCAGCAAGACCAGCTGTGATGTTGTTATCACGATACTTCAGCAGTGATTCTGACCGTAACCGTGGGTCTGTGACATAGCCTTCTTTGTTTCCAAGTTCAAAAGCAGAAACAGAATTGACCAATCCAACATAGCCATTAGTAGCCTTATGGTTTAGTGTAATGATTGGATAAGCAGGAGTTGTACCCCTATTTTCTACTTCAATCACTAATTTATTGTTTTCTGTCTTTACCGTTTCAAACTTACGATAAGCGGTTGAGTGTGCGACGCCGTCAGGAACGAGAAACTCGATAGTCGCTTCATCATACCAATCAGAAATACCCTCAAGCTCAATATCTCCTTTTGGAATGGCCATGTAATATCTGTCTGGTTCATCTGGCAATTCTAATTTATGCTCAGTCTCTGCATGCAAAAGAAAAGCAATTTTCTCTCTTAGTTTGTTCAAGTCTGATTTAGTTATTGTTGCATATTCTGTTGTATCAACAAATTGAGGTACAATTGCCTGACTTGCAACACTTACGGTAACTTTTATAACTTTAGCGCTAAATGTCACTTCTTGAACATTGACCCCAATTTTAGGGGCACTATCTGTTGTAATATTGCGTTCATTTCCAATTGTTTTTTTTGATTTTACAAATGTTAAAAAGGGCGACAAGTCGACGCCCTTATATGAAAATTTAGACATCTATTTTATCCCCCTTAACCTATTTTCTGTCTGAATTTTTTGGTTTTGATAAACAAGCATATCATCGCCAGTTGCTCTGGCAAATTCTCTGCCGTTGACCTCAAGAACTGTATCTCTTGACGCTATTTCTTTAATCGTTTCTAACGCTTCTTTGATAACTCCTATTTGCTCATCGTCTTGTTTACGATAAGTAACTTCAATCGAACTTGATGTATGTCCAGCTTCAAAACTATAAGCTAAATTGTTTCCCATCATATCATTAACTTGCATGTTAAATCTATTGATTCCGTCAAAGATTCCATCCATTGCTCTAGTAACATATTTTGTGCTTTGTTCAATACCAACCGCAATACCTCGACCGATAAAGACACCCACTTTGTCACGAAATAGTCTTGATGGTGAGTGAATTTTGGCTTTAGCTTGCGCTGCTCTCTCTGCTTGTGACACTAAAGCATCAGCGGCAGCAGTTACAGCCCCAAGTTCTGAGAGCATGCCTTGGGCTAGCCCTTGACTAATATATGCACCAACCGTCCTCATAGTCGCAACCCCTCGCATTCCTACAGCTCTTGCAGAAGATACTAAAGAAGTCATAGAAGCAACGACTTGTCCTTGACCATTTGAAAGTCCTTGTGCTAGATTTTGGACAGTTTCAGTTCCAATTTGTCGCCCTTGAGATTTCATTCGGCTGCCCTCGTTTACAATTGCAGATGAAATTGATTGCAACGAGTTTTCAATTTGGCCGACCGAATTATTAAACGCTGTGACCATCGCTTGTACACCACTTGCAATAATTTGCAACTGGGTAGATACAATAGTGGATAGCGTTCCAAGTTTAGCAAACGAAGCTGTAGCCAACGTAAGAGCTGGCACAATTGTCATAATCTGAGTTTTAAAAGTTGTGATAGGATCATTGATGGCTGATAACCCAGCTAGTCCAGCAACAGCTTGAGCTGTAAATGTAGCGAAACTTGCTGCTGTTGTAGCCAACATAGCTGGCAATGATATCAGGGTGCTTTGTAATGTCGTTAAAGCTGTCACAGCAGATGTGCCAAATGTGCTAACAAGCATTAAACCTTGTCCAAGTGACTTCATACCGTTTCCAGCACTTGCCATCCCTCCGCTAGCGGCAGATATAGCACCAACTCCCACAGCAACCGCTGCAAGAGAGGCGGCCATATCAACAAGGTTGGTTTTAGTGATCATTACGACGCCTTCAGCTAGTAATTTAAAACCTTTGCCAGCATTTAGTGCGGCGTTCCCGATTGAGTCAAAGATTCCAGCTATACCGTCCAAGATATTACGAACAGCGCCACCAAAGCTCTCAATGACACCTTTAGCACTATCTAAAATATTGGTAATTTGTTCTCCCAACGTTTTAAATAAATTAGTTATATTCGAGATAATCGGACTAATTTGATTTACTAGGTTTGTAAACGCCTCAATGATAGACTGCACTACTGGAGCTACCGCTTGAACCATCTCAGAAACGGCTGGCATAAACGGAGCTAATGCCTGTACAATTTGCACAATAGCATTAGATACAATTTCTACTACTGTGGTAAATACGCCTCCTAAAATTTCAATAATAGGTGTAACTGCTGTAGCTATTTGAGCTATCCCTGTACTTAATGCGGTTATCACTTGACTCAACGCTGTACCGAATGCCGTTATGACCGGAGTTAATACAGCAAATGATGACGCAATGATAGGCAATACAGGAGCTACAATAACTAAGGCTTGAGCCAGCCCTTGTAGTGCCAAATTTAAAATCTGACCAATAGCTGTCCCAACGCTGATAATTACGCTACCTAATCCTTGCAAGATAGCAGATATTCCTTGACCTTGTGTACCCATTAGGGAAAAGGCTGCACCAAGCGCTAAGATAGGGACTGCTAAAGCTGCAATAGTGGCAGGATTGATCATAGATAATCCTTGCCCGATCCCACGAAAAGCTATCCCTATACCTTGCCCAATCCCTTTAGCTGCAATCGAAATGCTCTGCCCAAGAGTTTTGATAGTCGAAACAATTCCGTTGCTAGCACTCTGAACAACAGAAGTCACTCCGCTAGTCTCGCTTGTAGCATTCTTCTTAAAGAATTTGAATGGATTAAAGGATTTCAAAAAGTTAAAGGCTTTAAATGCAACCAGCGCTCCACCGATTCCTGTTACTAGTCCACGCCAAACATCACCACTGATTGACTTAGATAATTTGGCTATCCAAGATACAATCATAGAAATAGCATTAACTATATGCCCTGCAGCAGCACCGACAATATCCCAAGGAATTGCATCAGCTAACTTCTCAGATAAATCAAGTGCTGCTTCTGTCAATTCTTTAAAGGCACTATAAACATTACGGATTGCACCAGTTTCAGCGAATGCTTCTAATGCAAATTGAAACGCTCTTGCTAAATCCTGAATACCGAAATTGACTACTTTGATTATATTTCCTACGCCTTCAATTACATTATTAAAACCGTTAGATTTGCTAGTTAGCGTGTTAAATAAAGTTTCAAATGTTACAGTAATATCTCTAAAAGTATCTTTTACTACATCGAAGATACTTGTATCTATTCCTAAATTTGAAAATAATGATTTAAAACCTTTTTCTAACTGTGGTCCAGCTTCAGCAAGCGCTCCACTAATTGCTTTAGGAAGTTGCTTCATAATGTTCCCAACCATAGGAAGAAAATTTCCTAGCAAAAAAGTAGATGTTGTAGAAACTAAATTTTTTAAAGCAGGTCCGATATCTTTTCCGAGAGCAATTTTTCCAAGCAAATCAGTCCAAGATGCTTTCATAGAAGCTAAAGAACCGCTTAAAGTAGTTGATGCCTCTTTTGCGGTTGTCCCAGCTATACCAAGATGTTTTTGCATAACGGAGATAGCGTTAACCATATTTCCGAACGACATATCTCCATCTTCTACAGCAACATTAAGTTCTTCCTGAACATCTTTCATAGCTGCAGCGTCCTTGATTAAGCGTTGCATTTCCGTTTTAGTACCACCATACAGTACATATTCGCTACAATTCGCTAAATTGTAACCGTCTTTTAAAGACTGCTCTATGTCGCCATAGAGATTAGACTATCTCTTGTGCATTAAATGCACCCTAGCGCTTCGGCTCGCTTGAGCCTACTCTACTCCATTAAAAAAACACCTTCGCCGGTGTTTTCTCTGTTTCGATAGTCGTTACACTTTCAAGATTTTGGAACGTCTTCCGTTCCTGTAAGAAAATCTATATCCTCTTGTCCTTCCACGCTTTCCAATCGTTCCTTTTTCCAACATTAAAGAAATATTAGAAACGGTGCAATCAAAATATTTTGCAGTTTCGGAAATGCTGTCAAATTCCATTGTGTCTATAACATCTAGCCATGCTAAATGCCCGCCACCTCGTTTATTTCTTTCTTCTGCGTATCTTATTACTACGATTGATTCGCTTCTGACGCCGAGCGTTTCAAAACGTGAATTGTTTTCTGAATAAGTAGCCCATCTTAAATTATCTATAGAGTTATTTTGTCTATTCCCGTCTATATGATCAACCGTTAATTTATTTTCCGGGTTTGGAATAAACGTTTCTGCTACCAATCTGTGAATTGGAACTTTTTCAGATTTGTTATTTTTATAGAGGTCAACTGTCAAGTAACCATTCCTTTTGTTTTTAAACGGCTGTTTAATGTGACCCGTCTTATCATTCCGGACCTCTCCGTTTTTGTTTATGGAATAGTTATTATTTCTTTTGATTTTCTTCCACATATTGCCTCCTTTTGCCTAGTGTTTGATATTTTTATTTTATCAAACATACAAAAAGAAGTCAAATCTTGCTTAGCACGGTATTATCTAAGCTACTCTTAGAGTTTCACCGTTTTCACTAGGTTTATACTCGGCTATGGTTTTTCTACCGAGTTTTAGGTTATCTAACATAGTATAGTTATCCTTGGCAAAGCCTTGATAGGCATTTTGGATTAACTCCATATTAGTACCCATCTTATTTGCGTTATCTGACATGTCAATCATGGCACGATTGGCTACATCTGCCGCTTTTTCTGTATCTCCCCCAAGAGATTGAAGTAGACTGGCAGAAAAACTAGTAACATTTTCCATGTATTCATTAGCTGATAGACCCGCTGTCCTGAACGCTTGGTCTGCATAAGCCTTGACTTTGTCGGCAGAATCTTTAAACAAAGTTTCAACACCGCCAAGAGATTGTTCTAATTTCGCTCCTTCATCAATAGCCGTAGAAAATACACCTTGAATAGCACCGCCTAATTGTTGAACACCAGAAATAAGAGCACTACTAACAATATTAGCTCCAAGAACCGACTTAAAAACTGAACCTGTCTTCTCTGCCATGCTTGTCAAGCCGGAAACTGCCTGTTCAGCATTTTTAAAGGCGCTTGAAAATCCGCTGTCTTTAGCTTTCAAAACAGCCTCAACTGCATAAGATGTTGGCATTAATAACCTCCTTTCATTTCATATTGTTTCATGCGCTTAGCAATAGCTATTAGATCACTATTAACGGGTTTAGCAAACGTGTCTCCAAGAACTGCATTTCTTCGTTTTGCCTCGTCATAGAAATCATCAAATCCTTTATAGATATATTCCTTTCCTTTGCTATCAGTCGCTTTAACAACTCTATTCAAGTAAGCTTGCAAATAAAGTTCTTGTTCACGCTCTAATCGCTTCATTGTATATCCTCGTTTTCTTAGACGATATTCCGCAACAGTCATTCTTCTAGCTTCTGTAAAATCTGTAACGCCAAACAAACCAAAAATAGTAGCCAACATATCTTCGTAAATTGCTTGCGAATCGTTGGCTACTGTGGTTTTTACAAGCCCAGTTCTTCCAGAGTTTTCCCTACTTTTAGCTTGGTCATTGGTGCATTCTTTAACGCTGATAAAAAATCATCAAAAACCTTTTCAAGGTTATCTCCCTGCTCCTCAATCCATAGTTCAATATCAGCAAGGCTAGGGATTGTTTTCAAGGTATGTGTAGCTGACAAAATGATGTCTGCTATTACAACAGGGTTAAAATCTTTCAAATAGAGTACTGCGGATTGGATTCCCATTCCAAAACTAACACCGTTTCCTTTCACTTCATAGCGTTTATCCATTTCACGAATAAAATCAATTCCAAAGTGCAAGTCATATTTTTTTCCGATAATTTCAATTTGTTTCATGTTTTTTGTTACTCCTTATAAAAAAATGAGGGGAAATCCCCTCTGTTAATTAATAGCTGTAGTGTCCGCAAATGCGTACTGAACAGCTTTTTGTTGAGCTTCCGTCAATGTAGCGTACCCGTCAACTGGTTTTCCATCAATTGTCATTTCTGTTGAAATAGTAATGAGATCTTCTACATTTGCTGGGACTCCCCAGCTAGACAAAGAACCCTGCATATATTTAGCAGGATATTTACCAGTTTTTTGCGTCCCAGCTAAATCAATTTCCCAAACCTCCAGTTTGTAGCCTTCAGTAACAGACTTCTCTAGCATAAGATTTAGTTCATCACGACTAGAAACTGCCTCTAGTTCCAAAGTGGCTTCTAGTCCACCATCACTTGTTACAGCGCCATCTTTAGTCTTTTTTACATCGTTTGAACGTGCGTATTTCAATTTATGTTCGATTTGTAAAGCTAGCTTAGCTGCCGCTGTTTTATCTCCTAATTTGCGAAACATCAAGATTTTATCTTTACCGTACATATTATTTTCCTCCTAATGAAATTTAAATTTTAAATCAAGAATGCCGTGATATAGCAATTCTTCCGTTGAGTTGTCTTTGATAATTTGCATTGGACTTGATAAGTCCATAGACCATTTAGTGCTTTCAATTTGCCTAATCTTGGAATATTCAGTCATAAGCTTACCTATCCAGTCAGACACTAGTTTTCTATCATCTACACGCCCCCACACATCCACTTGTGCAGACACCTCTCCTATGAGATATGATTTAGTAGGCTGTGGCACTATCTGTGTATACGACACAACCATGAATGGATAAGGTGTTCCATCGTCTGGTAAATATGGATATGCAGTTAATCCAAGAGCGTTTGACCGCTTGATAAGTTCATCATGCAGTTGTTGGTCTGGTTGTTTATTTAACAATGCCCGCCCTCCTCAAATCTTCTATAAACTTTGGTTCGACCTCATCAAATGCGGGTTTCATAAACGGTTGTGCTTCCATTTTTCTTGTGCCTTTTTCTAGATAACCAGAATAATCTGTGCCCGCTTCAACTTTTGCAGCGAACCCACCATCTTGTATTTCAAGGTTAATATCACGCTTGGTTGCTCCTGTTGCATATCCTTTGGCAAATACAGCACGCCTTTTAGCCGCTCTTTGAAGTTTTCCGCCGTATTTTTTTACAACAGCCTTGTGCGCTTCCATGTTAGCAGCTGTTTGCAAAGCTTTTATAAGCTTTTTATCACCTTGTATAGATAATTTAGCCATTCTTCGCCTCGCTTACATAGAAAGCAGTCATGCCGTTTGTGTGTTTGGGTTTATCCACAATGTAAAAAGGCTGACCATCTATCAAAAGACTGTCAACCTTTTCTTTGCAGTTTCTAACCCTCACAACTGTTGTAGCTTCTTTTAGCTTATCGCTAAGCATATTGACCAGTTTTGCACTGATCGGGCCAATGTTGCATGGTACTATCTTCGTTACTTCATTACCGCCTACCATTTTGCCTAAATCAGCGTCATACCTTGGCTTTTGCTCGCTTTTAATAACAAGCGTACATCGTTTATCCAATCTCATAGCATCTTAAACCCCGCTTCAAAATTAGATGCGAAATGTCGCTTGATGATTTTTTCGTATTCAGCAAAATCATCAACAACAAATGTCATGTCCAATCCTTCTACTTTTTGGACAGTCATGCCTTCAGACCCCAATTTGTTGAATCTTTTGACTATAACTTCCACAATAATGTAGTTGAGTTTTTCTGGAATAGTATCCTGATTAGAGTAGGCTTTGAAATGTGACTCTGTGATAGCTTGAATAACTGCTAAGAGATTATCTTGCAAGTCATCCTCGATACCTATCAGAGCCTTCGCTTGCTCAATAATCGTCATAGACTTACATCTCCTTTAAAACATTAATTAAAGACTCTTTGTCAAGTCCAGAATAGCCTGTCACGCCATTTTCTTTGGCAATCCTCCTCAACTCCTGCACTGTCATACTAGACAGCGTAGAGGGGCTTTCCGCCACCTCTAAAACTGGCTCTAGAGTTTTGGAGTAATGCCTACGCAACAGCATCCCCATTAAGAATTACCTCCGAATTTAACAACCTTGGTTGGGTCATACAGATATACACCGTAATGTTCATCTCCTGTGATGACTGTTGTCTTCTTCAAAATGTCACGGTCTGTTTCGATTGCGACATCACGTTTGAGGTTGATTACGAATGCGCCGTACTTGGCAACATCAGTTGTATCTGTTGCTGTTGGCGATACTTTGACAAGGAAACCTTTGCCTTTTTCGACTTTCTTAGTGCGGACGATTTGCACGCCGTGAGTTTCACCAAAAGTACCAGATACTACCGTGTTAGCTCCGATTTCAGAGCCGGACAACCAATTTTTGATAGTATCAGCACGCAAGTCAATAGCGTCAGCAGGATTGATAAGAGCGACATAATTTGCGTCTTCTTCGTCGTCAAACACTGCCAAAGCTTTATCAAGAGCTGCGCCAGTTGTAGGAGCTTCTGTAATGAATTGAGTTGCTTTCTTAGCTTCTTCAATCAGATCATTGTCTACTTTGTTAGCCAATGCCAAAGCGATTTGTTGTGTTGCTTGACCTATTGGATCACCATAACCAGACAAGACAGCTTCATCTGTCAGTTCGATACCTTTACCAGCTTTCTTGATAGTCATAGTAGACTTAGCTGTTGTCAGTTGGTCTGGTTCGATAGCTACGCCTTCGGCAATATCTTTAGCGTCGCCAGAGTATACCCATTTAGGCACTGTAATAGTGCTTCCAGGCTGTCCTACAAGCTCACGCTCTACATATGCAAGCGGTGTGAATTTAATCATTTTAGGAAGTTTCGCTGATACCATATCAGCCATTACTTCAGGGTTAATCATCTGTGCAAGTTGTGTTTGTGTCATTTAACTTATCCTTTCAATTGTGCGTATAGTTTTGGATTACTTTGCAATAATTCATTGCGGTCTTTATAACCCATGCGATCAAATTGCTCCTTGGTGATTACTCCCGCAGTTGATTGCTCCACTTTCTTAGGAGTTTTCCCTTTGAGCATTTCGCTGACTTTTTTATCAGCAATATCATTCACTAAAGCAGTAAAATTGCTAATTGTTTCTTGCGTGCTTTCTGCATCGTCTTTGACAACAAAGGCAAGAATTTCATCACTTGCAATAATTCCAGCTTCAGAAAGCATTTTTGACGCTTCTTTTTCAAGTCCGTTACGATTGATTTGAGCTTCAAGTTCTGCAATACGACTGGCCTGTTTTTTCGATTCGTATTCCGCTTTTTGCTCAGCGTTCATTTTTCGCAGCTTTTCAGCTTCGTCAATGCGTTCCTGAATTTTCTTTTCAAAAGATTTTTCAGCTTTTGACAAGCGTTTCTGCACAATATCGTCAACTTCCGCCTGTGTGAATGTTTTTTCAGCAACTTCTTGTTTATTCTGAGTGCTAGCTTGCTCAGTTTCTTCTGTAGCTACTGATTGTTCTTTTGTTTCTTCTGCCACTTTTGGCCACCTCCTTTTTAAGTCCTGAGTGGACTGATACCTTGGCTTTTAATGTCATCAAAGTTCGGACAATATAAAAAACCGCATGGAAATCCATTCGGTTTACAGTGATTTATAGCAGTCTGTTTCTGCTAGTCAAGATGTTGGATCGCCTCCTAATCTTTAATAGCTCGGTTTGAAACCTTAGCATACACGTCTACATAGGTTTCTTTTTTATCGCCATTATGCGTGATTTCTGCATAATCTCCACAAGGTTCGCTTGATGTAATTGCGTTCGTACTAACAAGAGCTTTCCAGTTTTGTAAAGTCTTGCTAAACCAAACTACAAAGCAGTCTTCTGCTTTGATTTCACGACCTGATAAGCGCGAAAATTCTTGTGATGCCAATTGTTTTGCTTTTTCTAACATTTTTATTCCTCCGTTTTTTCGTATGTCTCCGCAAAAATATCAGGCTTGCACGGATAAAACTCTCCTTGCACGCCTTTGATAATGTAATCCCCCTTTTTGGCTACCATATCGCCTTCAAGTGTAGTAATCCATACATTCCCAAGCGCATCAAACCAAATCTTGTTTTCTGCGAAATCAATTATTTCTTTATGGTTACTGCCGTTCCAATGAACTGCCTCAACCACGATAGGTTTCTTTCTATATTTCATTTTCTGTCTCCTTTTTTGTTGAAAAAAAAAGTTAATTGATGTATAATTTAATTAAAGATAGAGGTTCGAGCACCCATTGGAGCGCGGACACTCTATCTTTTTTGTATTGGCTGGACGACAGCGACAATTTCGCTACCTCTTTTGAGGATTGCGATTTCTAAGCCACGGCGTCCTGATTGATACACATCATTTAATTGTCTCAACAAGTCCTCATCACTTAGAGGGCTTTTTGTTGCGTCAAAAATTATGTTTGGGGTTTGTTCTTTAGCTTTTCTAGCATTGTTGTCAATAACATACTTACCACCACCAGAAAAGCCTTTTAAGTCAAAAGGAACACCACCGATAAGATAATCTGGGGTCTTTATGTTTTTTGGATAGTTAACCCTCGGTAGAATGTCAACGTGCATTCCTGTCTTGCTAGAAATCCAATTTGCTACCTTATGCTCCTCATTGGAGTGATCCGATACAACATTGTGCCCATCAACCGTGTAGGTTACGCCGTTTTTTATAACTTGGGTGTTGAGCTTGATTTTTGGTTCGTGATACTTCCCGTCAATCAATTTATTTGTCACGTTCACCATGTGTGGGTATTGAGACTTCCAAGACTTTTTTATTAATCTTTCATATTCACTTTTCGACTCCGAAAAATGAGCAGCGGTTGAACAATGACAATGCGGATGCATCGGAGCGGCATTCTTGCCGGGTTCCATGTCCCTAACCTTGAATATTTTTCCATCTAAGGGCTTGCACAAGTCACATGCGCTAGGTTCAGCTATGAACTCATATTCATCATATCCGTTGGACTCATAGGACTGCTTTTCTGCTTCTGTGGCAACTCTAGCGCCTTCTGTTACAGCTAATCGTTTTGCTTCTCCAGCTGATACGCCGAACTCTTTTCTTAGCTGCGGTATCATTGCTGTTGGGTTCTTGCCTTTTAGCAGATAGTCCTCTGTCAGACGAGCCACGACTTCCCTCAGAGCATCCTGTCGTTCCCAAATTCTATCAGACCACTTAACGCCCTTAAAAGGCGTATTTAAGACCGTCTGCGCAGCTTTGCCAATCTCACTAGCAGATAGAACAGACTTGCCAAGCAGACCAGACTGTACTTTCAATGTCTCTGTGTATTCCTCGTTCAAAAATCGTTCTGAAAGCTTATGTTCAGAGTTTGCAAGGGCTACCATTTCTAAATCAAGCTGATATTGTAGCAATTCAAGCCTTGACATCTTCATTTTGAGGTTATATATACCAAGCTCTGCATTGGCTTTAGATGAAAAGTCTTTCTCCTCAACATATCGCCTTGCCTTTTCTTCAAAAGCTTTGACATCAAGTGCGTCAACTCTTGCTTTTACTTCCGCTATTGGCAGATTGTTCTTATCCGCATAACGATGTTCAAAGGCTCTGATTTCCTTTTCTAACTCTCTGAAATGATAGTCGTACAATCTAGTCATTTCATCGCTCAAAGTCGTATCACGGCTTAATCTCGCCCTCTGCTCAGCTTCTATGCGTCGTTTCCAGTAATCACTCGGCATCAGCAATCACTTCCTTGCTGTCGTCTTGTAAATCCTTGTCTGCAAAGCGCTCTTTCTGCGCAATCTTCCTAGACAGCAAGCTAGAACTTTCTTCTTCGTCGTCCATCTTCTCAATTTCTTGCTTTGGATTGTCCACGATTGACAAGACAGACAGTTTAGTTTCGTTCGATACTTGCCCGGAAAGTTGCGATACAATCTGCGCTTCTTCTAAGATGTTTCGTGGCACATTTCTAGTAAATTGATACTTAATATCAATCCAGCCATCGCTAGGCACGGCAGCCATTGGCACACCGAACACAATTTCATACAGACGATTAAATGCTGACTGCATTTTACGGTCTTTCATTTTGGCTAAGTTATCCATTGCTTGTAACTTAAATGCTAGAGCCGTGCCAGACGTATTGCCAAAATCTTCTTCTGACAAGTTAGCAACCATCGAAACAGCAAAGATGGAATCTTTTAGTAACTTGATTAGATTTTCTTGCGTCGTATCTGAATTTGGCTTTTCCAAAAAACCAACATCTGGCAAAGGTCCATCAGAACCATTTTTCCACAAATTAAAGATACGGTTTTTTCTAATCTGCGCCGCCATATCTTCTTTCAGCTCAACGCCTACAATTTTCAAATAAGCGTCCGCAAAGTAGTCTACATCATTTGCTTTCTCGCTTGCCGCTTTGTTTAGTGCATTTATCAATGTTTTAACGCTATCAAAGACACCTTGTCGTTCCTCGTTTTCGATTAGCTCCACGACTGGCAACTTGCCGTAAACATGATCATTTCGTTCCATAAATCGAACGTCACCGCCAAGCTGAAAAGTCGCTTCGATTACTTCGTCAGCAGTGATAACTTGTCCGTAACCTGTTGGATTATTATCATTAAATGCATACCGAACAGCAAATAAAGGCTTTTCCTCAATACTGTTATCATGAACAACAAACATATTGATTGGACTGTTATATGTCGCTCTTGTGTTTCCTGCTTCATCTTGATAGATATAAAGGAACGCATGACCGAAAACATCGGCTAGCTTAGCAAGCTCAAACTCGCTATCTTCCATGTCATTTAGCTTACGAAAATCACTGATAAACTCTGCTACGCTCTCGTTATCATGCGTCACTTTAACCGGTACACCGATTTGATATCCGCTAAAAGTATCAACGATGTACTTTGCATAGTTGATTACAAGCCGATTGTCTGGCTTCCACGGCTCTTTAGCATCACCTTTTAATATCTTGTGATCAGACATATACATGTCTTCGTTTTCGACGTAACCTTTCAACAAGTGTGATCTATGCAGTTGCACAGCTTCTGATACTAAATCTTGCGTCACTTCGTTTTCTGTTGTAGTCAATAACTTTCGCTTGTTTAGATTGACTTTCGTCATTAAAACCCTCCCTTGAAAATTTTGATTTTGTTACCCATATCTGCAACCTTAGAATATATTGCATAACGGATACTATCCAGTACATCATCATGCTCCTTAAACGGTTCACCCGTCCGCTCATTCCAGATATACTGATAGACTTCATCTATGAAATGATTTACTTTGTCTTTTACGACATAAAAAAGCCCTAGCTTCATGCGCTTGGCTACTTCTTCTATGCCAGACAAGACAGACTTGTTTGCGTTTCTGCAGTCTATATCCTCACGCTGAAACCTTGCGACATGTTCCGGTCGTGCACTATCAGCCCAGAATGGAATATCCCCATATCTTGACTTGATATCAAGCGCTATCTGCACCCAGAAATCAATTTCTTTATGCTGGTACGAATGTTCTTCCAGTAGATATGTTCTGCCGTCTGATGTTTCGCCCAGCACCACGATAGAACCCAAGTGTTCATATCCCCAGTCAACACCTGCATAGTAACTTGTAATCTCGTCTGTAGGCACTTCTTCGCTAGCGAGATACATCTTATCGTTAAAGTCACGATACACGACACCCTCACCCGTCACCCAAAGACCGAGAATGTCACGGTCATAGAACACCCCAGCTGGCGTCGCTTGCTTGATGTTTTTGCGGTATCGCTCTGACAAAAAAGTATTATCGTCTAGTTCAAAGTGAAAGTCGATAATCATATCATCATCAGATGCTATATAATCCTTTCTAAGCCAGTGTGTAGGGATGTCTGGGTTACTATCCCAAACAACTCGTGCGCCCTCGCCAGAACAGCGTGAAATGATTTCCTTGAATACCGTCTCATTTGCTAGCGATGCTTCGTTTACATACGCCCCAAAAGCCGTAAAACCCCTGGCACGCTGCAAGCCACTAATAGAGCCAGTATAGACTTGTACAACCTTAACACCTTGAAAGACAAAAGCGCCGTGCTTATCGTATTTCGGAGTGAAGCCGTACTTGTTAAATAACTCTTGCAAAATGTTATTTTGGATAGATGTTGAAGATGTGCCAGCTAAGATATAGATAGGCTCGTCAATGCCTAACTTATCCGCTATTTTTCGTACTCTGACCAACTCACCAATGAACGTGTCATTGTTTACCACTGTTTTACCGGCACGTTTAGCGCCGTGCAAGCCGCAAATAAACCAGTCTTTCGACCAAATACGCTTTAGGACTTGCTGTTGTTTCGGCGTGTATAGAGCGTCTAATTTAGCCATCTAAAGCCTCCTGCACAGCTTCGATGTAACTTGATAGCTTTTCATCGATAGTTAAATCGCCACCGATTTGTGCTTTTAGCTTCTCAATTTCAAGCTCCATCTTCTCAGCTTGCTTAGCAGTCGGATAGCGTTTCAGTATTTCTTGTATCGCTTTGATAACTGTTGCGTTATCAGCCTTTTTCTTAACCCTGTCAATCTCTCCAGTTACAGGATTCATCATCAAGACCTCTTCATCCCGCTTACCTCTTGCAATATCAGACAAGATGCTCAAAGCTTCCTTTGCGCTCATGATGTTCTCGTCGTGCATTTTGTCCATTTCGGCTTGGATAAAGGACTTTATACTCTCATTTTCCAACAATTTTGTAACATTTCCTTTAGCATATGCTTCGCTGTATCCAGCTAGCACAGCAGATTGATACGCATTGCCAGTACGTAAATATTCGCTCGCAAATATCTTTTGTCTTTGATTTAGCCCAATATCCATCACCTCCTTTTTTGACAAAATAAAAAGCCAGTTTTAACTGACTTTTTGCATATTAAGCACTAGTTCGATATGCAATTAACTAGGCTTTCGGGTCAAGTACCCGTAGGCTCACTTACCCTTCTTTTAATGGAAACAGCAGGAGTTGAACCTGCGACCTTCTGGGCTTCAACCAGACGCTCTACCAACTGAGCTATATTTCCAAAGGAGAGTATGGGATTCGAACCCATGCACGCTTTGACACGCCTAGCAAGGTAGCAACCTGCCCCCGTCAGCCTCTTGGGTAACTCTCCGCGGTAGGGAAGACTTAACTGCCTTACCCTTAATTCTTGATGATACTATAATAGCACGATTGTTAGATCAGT
>ERZ773077.868-NODE-868-length-21829-cov-7.001837_pt1 | contig 21829 bp, 24 predicted proteins | sample MGYA00580612_ERZ773077 | MGnify/ENA primary metagenome ERZ773077 (study PRJEB29015, sample SAMEA2737971) | human oral metagenome | biome: human oral; feature: human-associated habitat; material: dental | place: China | collected 2021 ...
GGGTCGGGCTCTAAAAGTACATAATGAGGTGTTACTTTAAGCACTTTCCTTGTTGTTTTCTCTACAATAGTTTTTAAATCTTTTTTCTCTTCTGTACTCATAGTTGTTTATTGTTTTTTCGTTTTAAAACAAAACCCTGACAGTTGATATTAGGGTAAAAGTCTTTCCATTCACCATTTTGCCAGCAGCGCAGCGTGAAATCACTTTCAACAATAGATAAATATTTTGCAATAATTATCCTATATAACCTTGTTCTTGTAGGTGAACTACCTGTTATATACACCCATTTATCAGGAAATTCTTCAGTAAAAACATAAATAATGGAAATAATAGTAGCTAATACCTTTTCCATATCTCCATTATCAGAAACAATTTTATCATCTATTTCGCCAGTAATAGGATTTTCATCTCCAAAACCTAAATTATAGACATTCATTAAATTTGTTTCCTGAAACTTTACCATTTTGTATATACAGCCTCTCTTCCCTTCACTTACAAACTCATAAATATGCTTTGTTTCATCAGGCAAAACATCATATTTTGGTAAATTCATTAGTTAAGTTGGTTTTATAAATTGTTTTATAGTGTGGCTATAGTAACTAACCACTATCTTACTTTTCTGTTCAACACTAAGTCGAGGTACAGATTTACGGTGTCTTTTAGCTGTTTTCTATTGACGATAAAATCTAAGAAGCCGTGTTCTAGTACAAACTCAGCGGTTTGGAAGCCTTCAGGCAAATCTTGTCCTGTGGTATCTTTCACTACACGAGGTCCGGCAAAGCCTATAAGCGCGCCTGGTTCGGCAATATTGATATCGCCAAGCATTGCAAATGAAGCGCTAATGCCCCCCGTGGTAGGGTCGGTGCAAAGTGAAATATATGGCAATTTGGCTTCGTCTAACTGAGCTAATTTGATAGATGTTTTTGCCATTTGCATCAGTGATAGTGCTGCTTCCATCATACGTGCTCCCCCCGATTTAGAAATCATCAAGAAAGGCAATTTATGCTTAATGGCATAGCTAATAGCACGACATATTTTTTCGCCAACAACGCTTCCCATTGAGCCCCCAATGAAAGCAAAATCCATACACGCAATTACTAATGGTAATCCTTTAGAGTTACCTACAGCGGTACGCACTGCATCTTTTAGATTTGTTTTTTGTTCGGCTTCTTCCAATCGCACTTTATACGATTTGGTATCCACAAAGTCTAAAGGGTCTTTAGAAGACATATTAGCATCAAGCTCTTTAAACTCATTATTATCAAAAAGTATTTGAAAATACTCCTTACTTCCTATACGCACGTGGTAGTCGTCTTCAGGGCTTACGTAATAATTTGTAGCCAATTCATCTTGCTCAACGATTTTACCGCTTGGCGATTTAAACCATAATCCCTTTGGGATATCCTTTTTCTCTTCAGTAGAAGTTTGAATTCCTTTTGCTGTTCTTTTAAACCAAGACATAAGATAATTTGTTTTGCTTTTTAGAATGCAAAGATATAAAATATTTTTTAATTAACAATTTTTTCAGTATCTTTGCCTTACGCAATCTTTTAAAATACAAGCTCTATGAAATTTGCCTATTTTACAAACCTTTATTCTCCCGAAGAATTTAAGACTTCCTGCCTTATCAAAGATTTTATACAATTCTTAGGCAATAAGAATCACAATAGTTATCTACCTTATCAAATAAACCTTTATCATTCGCACACTTGCTTTTTTTCTCACCTTAGCATCGGCAACCAAAAGGTAGAGGCTCACTTCCAATTACAAAGTCTCAAACTGAATTATGCTATCCAAATATGGAACATTGCTTGCAAACTTGTGGAAGAAAAATACCCTCATTACCTAAAGTACCAATGGGTAAAACAAAAAGCACCTCACCTAAAGCTAACTTTTACCGATAAGCACAGAGCTGCTGCCGAGCAGTACTTTTGGGAGACGCTTATAGCCCTTTGCGAAAGTCCCATTATAAGCAGCAGTGAGAGGGTACACTTTGGCAAAGATAATGATAATAGATTGTTAGTAAGTATAGTTTTAGACGAAGATGACCTGAATAGTGCGGTTTGCCAAAAAGTAAGCGACCAATATAAATATGGCAAAACACATTATCCGCTTGAGGTTCACCAAAAAAGCTATTCCTTTGAGGAGATAAAGCACTATTTTATACACTGCAATCACAATATAATAAGTTTGCTAAACGCTAAAGAAAGTATCGCCCCACTTACGGGTGCCGAGCGCAAACTCTTTGAGGGGGTTGATAACCTTAGTTGGGATACTATACAGCAGGCTCTTGCCCAAGGGGCTAACATCAATGCAGTGAACAACAATGGCGAAACCGCTTTTTGTGAGCTATTCGCCACCGCAGTTCTTATGCTTGAGGACAATCCTACACTTGATAAAAACCAACTCATAGCACAAACTATTGATATTGCCGACAAAATGATTGCTATGGGTGCTGATATTGATTATTTTGGTTTTGAGGGCATCAATGCCCTGATGCACACCTCGTATCAGCACCAACCCACCCTAATGAAATATCTTCTTGATAAGAGTGCTAACCCTAACATCAATTATTTTGCTTTTGAAGGAGATACAGCCACCTCAAGTGTTTTAGACAATCTCTGTTATGACGAAAATCACAGCGATATTTCTCCTTCTGAAAAAGAAGAAATATCGCTGTGTATTGCCTTGCTTAAAAATGCAGGTGCTGTGTTTGAATAGTAATCGCTTTTATTGTTTATGAATCAATATCTTTTTTTGTAAAGATATTTGCCTAATTCTTCAGTAGTAATAAAAAAATGTTGGTATCCTTTTTTGGTAAGGCTATCAATAAGTACTTGGTCTTGTGTCCAAATTTTATGTTTATATTGTAAATATAATGCTATGAAGGGGTAATCGTCTTCGTCTATATCCTCTACAATTGTAATAGCTTTTTGGATGTTCTTTTTGCTTAGGGTGCTTAAAGCGATGATTTTTACATTTTCTAAAATGCACATTAATTCGGCTAACAATTGCTTTTTAGTTTTTACATTCTTTATTCGCTTACAAATGTCATCTAAATGCTCTTTTACTTCTTCTATAATATAGTCGGGGGCTAAGAACTGTAAGTTTTTATCTTTCAGTATAGTAGCTATATAACCATTAGGAGTTATTAAAGCACTATAGAAAATATTACTATCGGCAATTACAGTCATATTTTATTTTTTTGTGAAGGTAAAATTATATTTTTTTCTTTAGCCAAACGGGCTGCAACTTTCTTATTAGTTTTTTTTGATAAACTCATTATAAAATCATAATGCTCATCATCTTCTGTTGTTGCAGGTTCAGCCTGAACTATTTTTTCGGGTGTATCAAACTCTATAAAATTGAGAGTTTTTGCATATGCTATAAAGGCTAATGCAGGAGCACTATTTCCTTTTACTTTAAATGAAAATTCAACCATTTTGTCTTTGTCTATTATTTTGTGCAAATATACGAAATAATTATTAATGTTTAGTGGGGAATTATGAATTCGCGATTATGAATTCGCGATTATGAATTTTGAATTGGGCACAAGCTGCAGGCTGGCGCAGGTGCAAAGTGTATGTGGCGTATAAAAAACTTTGGCAAACTCTGAAAGTTTGCCAAAGGGTGTAACGCAGAGTGTGGGCACAAGCTGCAAGCTTGCGCCAGCTCGCGTGGGCGATTATCCTTCGTCACATACTCAGCTGCGCCTGCTCGCTGACTTTCCTTCGCTGATCCTTCGCTCATCCTTCGCTAAACCTTCGGTGTTGTTAGCTGATGGATTAGGCTGATGACTAAAAATAAAAATTTAACATTATGGATTGTGAAATTTAACACTATTTTAACAATGGGGGGGGGAATTTTACCTATCTTTGCAAAGATTTTACAATGGGAGTTGGGAGAATTATGATGAATTTTGAATTATGAATTTTGAATTGGGCACAAGCTGCAAGCTTGCGCCAGCGGGATAACTCATTTATTTGCTTTTTGAGTTCCCCTCTTTTTGCGCCTTCATCATCTATTCTATTTTGCTTACAAGAGGGGATGGGGATTAGCAGACGTTTTACTGTAAAACGCTCTGCTTTTCTTCGTTATGGCGGGCTTCCATCGTACTTATGACTTCTTTTAAATGGGCGACATCGGCTTCTAAAGCGGCTATCTTTTGGTAATTGGTAACGGGGTCGAGGAACTCAAAGGAAAGATGCATCTTGCACTCCCACACTTCTTTTACTTCGGATAAATGTACTGAAATATGAGGATAGGTGCGATTGTCGCTCTTGCAATATAATGTGCCGTATTTTTCAATGCTATTAATCACTCGCTTGACGATAATACCATCATTTTGGGTAACAACTACATATACGCGATTGCTGGTGAGGCTTTGCCAATCTTCGACAAACTTACCGACTACATAACTGCCGTCTTGCAGGGTGGGAAACATAGACAAACCGCTTACTTGAAACATACGATAGGTGCCATTGCGCAGTGTGGGCAAACTATAGGTGGGGAGGGTTTCGATAAAAGAACAATCGTCATAGCCGCTTAAATAGCCTGCTTGGGCATAGACGGGCACTAGGGGGATGCGTTCCTCATCTTGGTCGTCTACTACTACGACTTTGGGCATTAGGTCTTTACCCTCTACTCGCACGGGGGGGATTACTTCTACTTTGGGTGTGGTGCTTAGCGTTTTATTTTTTAGCATAGTGCCTTTGCCTGTAATAAGCCATTCTAAATTGAGATTAGGGTATTTCTCTAATACTAAGTTCAGTTTATCAATCCCTATACTTTTAGAAATGCTGTTTACATAGCCGTTGGATGCGCCTATTTCTTTTTCAAAAGCGGCTGCAGATAAGCCTTCTGCTTCTATAAATCGTTTGATGCGTTCTTTTACACTCATTACCAATTCAGTATAAATTATATTAAAAATATTAGAGAATTTCTTTGTAATAAATTTGGAAGATAAAGAAAAACTCTATACCTTTGCCCTGTAAATCTACAGTTGATTTAGGGCGCAAAGATAGTGATTATTGGGGAATTATGAATTGTAAATTATAATGTGCGATTTGCACCAATTAAAAAAATGATAAAAATAGATGAAAACAACCGAGAAAACCATCAGAAGAATGAGTGCCTCTGCTGCGACAGCAAGCACACAGGCACACCACTTGCGAGGACAAAACTTGCGCGAACGCAACAAGGCGGTGATAGAAGAGTTTAACAAGCACGATGCGCGCTACATTCCTATTACGGTAATATGGCGAGAGTTTATTTACCCTAAATTCTTTATCTCACGGCAAACGCTGTACCGCATCTTAAATGCTGAATTTGGCGAAGACAAATTGGCTAATTGACAAATTATTACTATCTTTGTCGCCTAAATAACTTTTTCTTTTTTTACTTTTCACTTATATGAACTGGATAACCGTAAAAGAATACGAAGATATTACGTATAAAAAATGTGATGGTGTAGCGCGTATTGCTTTCAACCGTCCTGAGGTGCGCAATGCTTTTCGCCCTAAAACTACTGCCGAACTGCTCGATGCGTTTAAAGATGCTTATGAGGATATCAATATAGGGGCGGTATTGCTTTCTGCCGAAGGTCCTTCGCCTAAAGATGGTGTGTGGAGTTTTTGCAGTGGTGGCGACCAAAAAGCGCGTGGGCACCAAGGCTATGTGGGCGATGATGGCTATCACCGCCTGAATATTCTTGAGGTGCAACGCCTTATTCGCTTTATGCCCAAAGTGGTGATTGCGGTAGTGCCCGGTTGGGCAGTGGGGGGCGGACACTCATTGCATGTAGTATGCGACCTTACCCTCGCTAGCAAAGAGCACGCTATTTTTAAGCAAACTGATGCCGATGTAACGAGTTTTGATGCGGGTTATGGCTCGGCTTACCTCGCTAAAATGGTGGGGCAGAAGAAAGCCCGTGAAATTTTCTTCTTAGGGCGCAACTATTCTGCGCAAGAGGCTTTCGAGATGGGTATGGTAAATGCGGTAGTGCCTCACGATGCGCTTGAAGCAACTGCTTTTGAGTGGGCGCAAGAGATAATGGCAAAATCGCCTACTTCTATAAAAATGCTTAAATTTGCAATGAACCTCACTGATGACGGTATGGTAGGTCAGCAGGTATTTGCAGGTGAAGCGACTCGCTTGGCTTATATGACTGATGAGGCGAAAGAAGGGCGCGATGCGTTCCTTGAAAAGCGCAAACCTAACTTTGAGAAAAAATGGATTCCTTAATAATTTGCTAATTGGCTAAATTGAATATTATGACTGAAAAATTTGTTTTACAAGAAGACGCTCAGGGGAATATGAACCCTATATTGCCCGAAGGAGTGAAAAACTACCTCATAGACATAGATGGTACGGTGGGCGAAGATATTCCTAACGAAGAACCTGAACGTATGGCGACTGCCGCGGTTTTTCCGGATGCGCTGGCACAAGTAAATAAATGGTATGACGAGGGACACGTAATTTACTTTTTTACTTCGCGTACCGAAGCGCATCGCGAGGTTACTGAGCGATGGCTAAAAGAAAACGGCTTTAAGTATCACGGCATTATCTTTGGTAAGCCTCGTGGGGGTAACTATCATTGGATTGATAATCACGTGGTGAAGGCGACTCGCTACAAGGGCAAATTCACCGATTTGGTGCTTAAAGAGGAAACGGTAGAGGTGTTTAATGATTAGGAAATTAGAGAATTAGCAAATTAGAGAATTGGGAAATTAGGAAATTATTTTTAAAATGAAAGAAGCTATTAAAAATAAGATAAAAAGATGGTTAATTGGTATAGATAGTCAAGAAAACTTACCTAATGATATTGTGGCTCTGAATTTTAACATCTCAGAACCCTATGAATTAGAGCTTATAGGTTCTTCTTGGTATGATGATGAAGACCCTGATTGGGCTTGCGAAGACGATTTTGTACCTGATGACTGCTTTTTACCTTTAGATGAAATACCTGAAGAAGTTCATTGGGAACAAGTGCTCTCAATGATTACTGAAATTCTTAAAGAAATAGTAGCTGAAAACAGTATTAAACTCTTTAACGTACAACATATAGCTATAGGTTTTGTAGATGGCGATTTACAAATCGTAAAATAAGCTACTACAACCCATACGACTCACACTAAATTTACTAATTTGCTAATTTTCAAATTAGAACAGTATGATAAAAACAATGGCGGAACTTGCAGCACAAGGCGAAACCCCCGAAGTACTCTTTTGGGTAGGTTGTGCTGGTAGTTTTGACGACAGAGCGAAACGTATTATCAAAGCCTTTGCTCACCTTTTGCAGAAAGCAGGGGTGCGCTTTGCTGTGCTCGGCACCGAAGAGAGTTGCACTGGCGACCCCGCTAAGCGTGCCGGCAATGAGTTCCTTTTTCAGATGCAGGCAATGATGAATATCGAGGTGCTCAACAGTTATCAGGTCACCAAGATAGTCACTACCTGTCCGCATTGTTTCAACACTATCAAAAACGAATACCCTGCGCTGGGGGGCAATTACGAAGTAATGCACCACACCCAGCTGCTCAAAACCCTTATCGATGAGGGACGGCTAACGGTTGAAACCGGCACTTTCAAAGGCAAACGCATCACTTTTCACGACCCCTGCTACTTAGGCAGAGCCAACAAGGTCTATAATGCGCCGCGCGAACTCCTCAGCCGGTTAGAAGTCGATTTGGTAGAGATGAAAAAGTGCAAATCTCGTGCTATGTGCTGCGGTGCAGGTGGGGCACAGATGTTCAAAGAAGCCGAAAAAGGAGATAAGGAGATAAATGTACTCCGCACTGAGCAGGCCCTCGAAGTGCGCCCTGATATTATCGCAACGGCTTGTCCGTTTTGCAATACGATGATGACCGATGGGGTAAAGACAAAAGAGAAAGAAACACAAGTGAAAATATATGATATAGCCGAACTAATGGCAAATGAAAATACTATTCTGTAGAACCTATAAATTATTATTTGAAAAATGAAAAAGAACATTTTTTTGCTCCTCTTAGCAGTTACAACCCTGTCTTTTGCGCAGAAAACTACAGCCGTAAGAGACACTATTGCTAAGGACACGACCAAAACAAAGGTGACTGAAAAGACACCCGAACAAAAACGCGCTGAAGAGTACGCCAAACTCATCAAAAAAGGAGGCATAGAGCGCAACGGACTCTTCACTGTACGAAAAATAGAAGAGAAATGGTATTTCGAAATACCCGATACCCTCTTAAATCGCTATTTGCTGTGTGTTACCCGACTGAAAACGGCTCCTGATAACTTCGGAATGTACGCGGGCGAAAAGGTAAACGAGCAGACTATTTACTTCGAACAACGCACCGACAAAACTCTTTCGCTGCGTGCTTTTGTAAACGTACAACAGGCTGATAGCACCCACAACATCTATACAGCGGTAGCCAACTCGAGTGCTAACCCTATTATTGCATCTTTCAACGTAATAGGGCGCAATCCTAAGACGAAAAGTCAGCTGATTGATGTTACCGATTTCTTCAAGCAAGACAACAGCATAATCAGTTTTTCATCTAGCTTCAAGACTGCACAGAAGTTAGGCAATGCTGCCCTCGACCGCTCGTATGTAGAAGATATGCGTACTTATCCTATCAATGTAGAAATCAATGCGATGCGCACCTTTTCGGCATCGCCTAGCAATATACCGGCTGCCAATCGTGTAGGAGCCGTAAGTGTGGGGCTAAACGTTTCGATAGTATTACTGCCCAAAGAGCCAATGGCTAAACGCCTTTTCGACCCTCGTGTAGGCTTTTTTGCTAGCAGATTTGTGAAGTTTGGTGATGACCAGCAGCGCACCGAAACCGAGGCCTACATACACCGTTTCCGTTTAGAGCCTCGCAAAGAGGATATGAAGAAATACCTAAAAGGGCAATTGGTAGAACCTAAAAAGCAAATCGTTTTCTACATAGACCCTGCCACACCTAAGCAATGGCAAAAATATCTCATCTTAGGGGTAAACGATTGGAATGTAGCTTTTGAGCAAGCAGGTTTCAAAAACGCTATTGTAGCCAAACCTTGGCCTAACGACCCTTCTATGAGTATGGAAGATGCGCGCTTCTGCGTTATCAGATATTTGCCTTCTGAAATAAGTAATGCCTATGGCCCTAACATAGCCGACCCTCGCAGTGGCGAGATTATAGAGTGCCACGTAGGTTGGTATCACAATGTGATGAAACTCCTACAAGAATGGTATATGATACAAGTAGGGGCAGTAGATAAGCGCGCTCGCACTTTGCCTTTAAATGATGAACTTATGGGCGACCTTATCCGTTTTGTTTCTTCACACGAAATAGGGCACTGCTTGGGCTTGCGTCACAATATGGGGGCAAGCTATGCCACTCCGGTAGAAAAACTCCGCGACAAGGCGTGGGTAGAAGCGCACGGTCACACAGCTTCTATTATGGACTATGCCCGATTCAACTATGTAGCACAGCCCGAAGACAATATCTCTTCTAAAGGAATTTACCCTCGTGTAGGCGATTACGACAAATGGGCGATAGAGTGGGGCTACCGCTACTATGCCGATAAGTACAAAGATGAGTATGCCGAGCAAGAAGCCCTTGCCGATATTACTACCCAGCGTGTAAAGGCGAATCCTCGTTTGTGGTTTGGGGGCGAAGGCAATAACGAAGACCCTCGTGCTCAACGCGAAGACCTGTCCGACAACGTGATGAAAGCTAACACTTACGGACTTAAAAACTTGAAATACGTAGTGCAAAATCTACCTCAATGGACAAAGCAGCCTAATGATAAGTACGACTATTTATTAGGAATGCACCAAGCCGCTACCCAGCAGTACCGCCGTTATTTAAACCACGTACTCAAATACATTGGCAATAGATATGTAGGTTTTGTAGGCGATAAAGAGGTATATAAAGAAGTGCCTAAAGAGAAAGTAAAAGAGGCAGTTGCTTATATAGACCAGCATTTGTTTACTACGCCGCTTTGGTTGTACCCACAAGAGATAACCGATAAAATAGGGGTAGATGTTGATGCCAGCATATTAGGACAGCAAAACACTACTTTAGCCTATCTGTTAGCCGAAGGGGTAGTTTATCGTATTGCCAATCAGGCGTTGGTATCGCAAAACCCTTATACTGCCGACGAGTACCTAAACGATGTATTTGCTGCGGTATGGAAGCCTCTCAACGCTTCTGATGCACGCCAAAATACTTACAGACGCGGGGCACAACGCGCTTATATAGAGCAATTAGGCAAACTCATCAATCCAGAGAATAAAACTGATAAAATAGCCCTTAACCAAGTGTCTGATGTGCGTATTTTTGCTTTGCAAAATCTCAACAAAGTAGAAAAATACCTACAACAAGCCCTACAAGGCGAAGCCGCTAATAGTATCAACCAACTGCACTACCAACAACTTTTGAAGGATATTAATAACATTAAAGACCCTAAAAAATAGTGCAAGAACCACGTGCCGACTTTTTGTTTGTACTTATCTTGGGCATCTTGTCAATGCTCACGCCTTTAGCAATAGATATGTACTTACCTGCGTTCCTCAATATAGCCAATGACTTTAGCGTATCGCAGGAGAAAATACAAACTACTTTAGCCCTTTTTACTTTCGGATTTGCCTTTGGGCAGCTCTTCTGGGGGCCTTTATCCGATAGTTATGGGCGCAAACCAATCATTCTTATTGGTATAGTAGTGTCGGCAGTGGTGTCTTTAGGCATTACCCAAGTGAAGCATATAGAGCATTTCTATGCGTTGCGCTTTGTGCAGGGCTTTTTTGGAGCTTCGCCAGCTGTAGTTACAGGGGCATTGCTACGCGACCTTTTTGCTAAGAATGAGTTTGCGCGGCAGATGTCTATGATAATGATTGTTACGATGATAGCCCCTTTGTTGGCTCCGGTATTGGGCGGGTACCTAACCGACTGGTTTCATTGGCATATTATCTTTTATGTGTTAATGGCATTAGGATTGGTCTGCGCCCTATTAGTCTTCTTTAAAATACCCGAAACTCTTCCGCTTGCCAGACGAACGCCTTTAAAGATAGGCAGTATTCTAAAGGTTTTTGGCAGACTGTTGAGCAATAAAAAGGTATTAGGCTATATTTTCTGCAATTCGCTTTCGTACTCAGGTATGTTTTGCTTTCTTTCAGCAGGTTCTATTGTCTATACAGGGCTTTTTGGGGTAGCACCTAAGCATTTTGGTTATTTCTTTTTACTGAATATCCTCGTGATGATGACAGCTACCTCGCTCAATGGTAAATTTGTCACTAAAATAGGCGTAGAAAAATCATTGCGATTGGGGCTCACCATACAGCTGATAGCCGGTGTATGGCTGTTAGTATGCGGTATTTTTTACTTGGGATTATGGGCCACAGTAGTAGGGGTAGCCACTTATGTGGGACTTGTGTCGGTAGTGTCGAGTAGCGCCAATGCCGCCATATTAGATATGTATCCCGAAGTAGCCGGTACAGCTAACTCGCTTACAGGTATGTTGCGTTTTGGCATTGGCTCGGTAGTGGGTATGCTTCTTGCCCTCTTCACCATTGATACTGAGCGCCCAATGGTCTTTGCTATGGCGATTTGTATAGTAGTGGCCGTTATAAGTTACGTGGGGTTAGTAAGAGGTGAGCCGCAAGCACATAATTAGGAAAAGATTGTTTTTTACAGAGTATAACATAGTGACCCCTTTGGGCTTTGACCTCGTTAGTACTATAGACGCTGTACTACAAGGGCAATCGGGTATTGCAAAACACCCCACTATGGGCAGATGGGCAGCTATTCCCTTATCGAAGATAGACGATAAGGGAATAGCTGCTCAGTTTGTTAATACTCCTTTCAAAGGGCAGTTTTCGCGCTTAGAGCAATTGCTGCTTTTGGCAGTGCAGCCTCTACTACCACGCATTGCTATCACTCCGCGCACTGCTTTTATCCTCTCTACTACTAAAGGCAATATCAACCATTTATCGGCTGATGCCCCTTTGCCTTATCTCTCTACCTTAGCGCACAAAATAGCAACTCAGCTGGGGGTTACCTCTCAGTCAATAGTACTTTCTAATGCCTGTGTATCAGGAGCAATGGCGCTATCGGTAGCTGACCGATTGCTAAAGGCAGGGGCGTACGACAGCGCAATAATATTGGCAGGCGATGAGATAAGCGACTTTGTACTTTCGGGGTTTCAGTCGTTTCAGGCTATCAGTGCCAATTCTTGTAAGCCTTACAGCCCCGATAGAGACGGCATCACTTTAGGTGAAGCCACAGCGGCAGCCTATGTAACTCGTGACCCACAAGGGGCTAAGGCACAGCTGTTGGGCAGTGCCTCTATCAATGATGCCGCCCATATATCTGCCCCCTCGCGTACTGGCGAAGGACTCTACCAAAGTGTACAGCGTGCCTTGCAAGAAGCTCAATTGCGCCCTGAGCAAATAGAGCTTATCAACGCCCACGGTACCGGTACGCGCTATAATGACGAGATGGAGAGTCACGCATTTAGTCGTGCTCAGTTACTTGAGGTACCGCTCAATAGCTACAAAGGTTATTTTGGGCATACCTTAGGCACCGCAGGACTCTTGGAAACTATCGTTACCATTGAGGCGGCTCGCAGAGGGGTGCTGCTAAAGAGCCTCAATTCTTCAGACAACGGCGTGCCACACCCTTTGCATCTTCTAAAAGAACACCAACAGCAACAACTAACGTATTTCCTTAAAACTGCCTCAGGCTTTGGTGGTAGCAATACCGCTGCAGTGATTGCTGTTGTTCGGTAATCCTTCATTACCTACTCGGCTGCGCCAACTCGCCGACTTTCCTTTGCTTATTTTTCGCTTATCCTTCGCTCATCTTTCGCTGATCGTATAGTGTAAGTGTATCTAATGTAAAGGGAGAAGAAAGATTTTCTTAATTCAAAAAAATGATGTATTTTTGCTGTGTATAATAAATTTGAAAAAAAATAGATATATAAAAGGCTATGCCGCAAAAATGGTCTTACCGCGGAAGGAATAGCTTATATAGAAAAAATGGTAAGACCAATGGAGTAGAAACGTTAAACAAGTTAAATTGAAATAAAAATGGAAGAAAGTAAATATTACTTTGTGCAAAAAAGGGAAATGGGAAAAATCTTTCCTTATAAGGTTCTGGATGATAATTGGGCTGAAGTAGAAAATCTTGAAACGGAAGAAAAAGAAAATCTTACTTATGTTTACAATAAAACTGAAATATGTGTCGGATTCGAGAAAAGAGCTCAGCAAATAAACTCCTTTATTGAAGAAAAAGGGGTTGTTTTACATCCTTTCATACCTCCATTGGGAGAAGATAATTCAAGTCTTTCTTTTGAAATATTTATGTTTTTAACTAGAAAAGATGATATTAAAAACCTTGAAGAAAAATTCAATAATGAATGGAATGAATATTTCAAAGAGGTTGAAAATTGTAGGATTGAGAAAGATATTAAAAGGAAGGAATTGGTAGAACGTTTAAAAGCATTAAATTGTGTAATCACGATAGAAGACCTTTTTGAAAAATTGGAAAAAGAGTACAAAATAACTTTCCCTTCAGAAGAAAAAAGGAATATCATTCTGGAATTAGATAAACCAAAAAAGTAAATCAAAATACTTAATACTTTTATAGTTCACCCCCCATTAAATTAATTTGCTAATTTTATGAACATCCCTCGTATTTACGCGTATTCAGATAAGCGTTTTGTGGCTTTTATATTGTATTAAAATAAGTTGTACTCTAAGTAGAGAGACGAAAAACAGTGTGTTTTTCGTCTCTCTTTTTTGTGGTTTAGGGCTTTAGTTGTAGTATGATGAGACAGGGTTGTAACACGATGTGACAACTATTTGCGGGGCTTTGCTTTTTGCCGCACCTTTGCAGCGTCAAAAAAAACAAAGATAAAATTAGCAAATTAGCAAATCGGCAAATTAGCAAATTAGCAAAATTAATAAATTAATGATTATGGACTTACTAAAAGAACACTTTTTTTCCTTTATAGGATTATTGCTCTCGGGCTTTGCGGGTTGGCTTTTCGGCAGACCCAAGCAGCGAGTGGAACTACAGAGCAGCGAGCTCGACAACGTAGATAAGGCAATACATATCTACCGTGAAATGATAGACGACCTATCGGCTAAATACGCAAAGGCTATCGCTGACCTTAATGAGGCTAACCAGCGCATTAAAGAACTTGAAAATGCGGTTGAAACACTTTTGTTGGCAACCAAAAACAAATAATAGTATGGAAACAATAGTACAAGATTTTAAACGTAAATACAAAGATGCTGCCTTGGCAGTTGAGGAGGCGACAGGTATCTCGCACCTCTTTATCTTAGCGCAGGCGGCCTTAGAGAGTGGCTGGGGGCAGCACGCACCGAGGAATATGTTTTTTGGAGTAAAAGCTTCGCGCAACAGTAGTGAGGCTGACCGACAGCTATTGCTCACCACCGAGATACTGAGCGCACCGCCTGCTGTAGGGCAGTTCCCTGCTGTTATCAGTGTGCGACTTCGCCCTGACGGTAGGTACGAATGTATTGTGAAAGATTGGTTTAGGGCTTATCCCTCTCCTGAAGCCTGTTTTGCCGACCACGCTCAATTTTTCTTTAAACACAAGCGCTATGCTAAGGCTTTAGCGGTTAGAGCTGACCCTTATAAGTTTGCAATAGCAGTGGCACAAGCTGGCTATGCTACCGACCCTGCTTATGCACAAAAACTTTGTAGGTTGATTAGTCGATTTGCCAATTTGTCGATTTGCCGATTAGCTGATTTGTCAATTTGTCGATGAGTCTAACAGATGAAATAAAAACAATTACAATTAACTATTAGAAAAATGAAAAAGAAACCTAATATTCCGGTTGTCCTATCGTTAGTATGTGTGATAGGACTTGTAGGCTGCCGCAGCAGGCGGGTAGTCCGTACTGAACAACAATATACGGCACAACGCTATGAGGTGCAGCGCGATAGTGTGCAACAGATAGCGACTGCTGCACAAAGGCAAGCACATCATCAGTGGCAAGGCGCTACTTTAGAGTTTGAATGGCAGCCTCCGCGAGATAGTAGCAATGCGAAAGTCCGTATAAAGCTACAACAGCAGCAAGAGGCGCATCAGCAGGCAGTAACGAACACTTTGGTAGCACAAAGAGCAGACCAGAGTAGGGTAGAGGCGCACCAAGTACAGCAATATCAAAAGCAAGAGCAGCGCCAGCAAGGTACAACTTATCAGTATTGGCTTTGGGGTTTAGTGATTGTAGGAGTGCTGATAATGTGCAAAAGGCAAATCGGCAAATAATTGATAAATCAGCAAATTATTTTTTGTTTTTACAAAAAAAGTTCTACCTTTGTAGTCGCAAAAACTTTAAATGAGCCATCGTTTATGGAAGAAGAACATCACCACCATCACCATCATCATCACCACGAGCATTCAGTAGCTGACCTTCAGCAGCTAAATCGCGCTTTCTACATAGGTATAGGGTTAAATCTACTTTATACAATTATTGAATTTGTGGTAGGTTTTAGCGTCAATTCGTTAGCCCTTATCTCCGATGCTAGTCACAACCTAAGCGATGTAGCCAGTTTAGTTATTTCGCTTATCGGTATGAAGCTCGCCCATAAGGCTGCTACCCAATTGTATACCTACGGTTATAAAAAGGCTTCGATATTAGCCTCGCTTATCAATGCTGTGCTGCTGATGTATATAGTAGTTAAGATTTTTATTGAGGCTTTTGAACGACTTTCTTCACCGCCCGAAATGGCAGGCTCGGCTATAATGATTACCGCTTTTATAGGTGTAGTTATCAATGCCGTTTCAGCATTTTTGTTTTACAAAGGACAACAGACCGACATCAATATCAAAGGTGCTTTTTTGCACCTGATGCTCGATGCCTTAGTGTCGGTAGGGGTGATTGTTTCAGGGGCGATTATCTACTTCACCGGTTGGAATATAGCAGACCCTATCAGCAGTTTTGTAGTAGCAATTGTTATACTCTTTTCTACTTGGGGTTTGCTGAAAGAGAGCGTAAAACTTATTTTAGACGGTGTGCCTGCCGATGTAGATGGGTCGCATATTAGAGAACAGCTTGAGGCGCACCCCTTAGTAGCAGGGGTACACCACATACACATCTGGGCACTTAGTAGTTCGCAAAATGCCCTTACGGCACATATAGTGCTGAAAGAATGTTTGCCGCTTAAGGAGGTAATGGAGCTGAAGAAAGAACTGAAGCATACCTTATTGCATCAGCATATCAGTCACGCTACGCTTGAGATTGACGCCCCTGACTGCTGTTGCGAAGATGAGAAGTGCTAAATAATAACTTTATGGATACGTACAAACAAATATTTGAAAATAACCAGCAATGGGTAAAAAATAGGAAAGCGGCTGATGTGCATTTCTTTGAAAAATTAGCTGCTGACCAAAATCCGGACTATCTATACATAGGCTGTTCGGACAGTAGGGTAGCCGCTGAAGAGATGATGGGGGTAGGCCCTGGCAAGGTATTCGTGCATCGCAATATAGCCAATGTAGTTAATACCCTTGATATGAGTTCGACCGCTGTGATACAGTATGCTGTAGAGCACCTGAATGTGAAGCATATAGTGGTATGTGGGCATTACGATTGTGGTGGGGTAAAGGCAGCGATGCAGGCTAAAGACTACGGACTGCTAAACCCTTGGTTGCGGACTATTCGCGATGTGTATCGCTTGCACCAGCAAGAGTTAGATGCTATCGCCGATGCAGATGAACGATACCGCCGTTTTGTGGAAATAAATGTGATAGAACAATGTTTCAACGTTACTAAAATGGCTGTAGTGCAAGAGAGTTACCTGCAATACCGCACTCCGTTGGTACACGGCTGGGTATTCGACATTCATTCGGGCGAGCTTATTGACCTAAATATTGATTTTGAAGATTTCATACAGAAGATACAGCGTATTTACGACCTTACAGGGGAAGATTGGTATAAGCACTACTAACCAATTTTTTGAATTAAGAACTAACAATTAATAATTATAAAGAAATGAGTATTACTTTTTACATTTTAGTATTTTTAGCAGTGGTATTTCTGCTTTCTACTTTTTTCACTGTACGTCAGCAGACGGCAGTATCTATTGAGCGATTTGGTAAATTTGAGAGCATTCGCCATTCGGGCTTGCAGATGAAAATACCTATTATTGATAAGATTGCGGCTCGCATCAGTCTTAAGATTCAGCAGTTAGACGTGATAGTAGAAACTAAAACTTTAGACGATGTGTTTGTAAAAATAAAAGTATCGGTGCAGTTTGTGGTTATCAAAGAAAAAGTATACGATGCTATCTATAAACTTGAGTACCCACACGACCAAATTACCAGCTATGTGTTTGACGTAGTGCGCGCTGAGGTGCCTAAGATGAAGCTCGACGATGTGTTTGTGAAGAAAGACGACATCGCTATAGCTGTAAAACGTGAGGTACAAGAGTCGATGGAGACTTATGGTTACGACATCATTAAAACCCTTGTGACTGATATAGACCCTGATGCACAGGTGAAAGCAGCGATGAACCGCATTAATGCTGCTGAACGCGAAAAAGTAGCGGCTCAGTACGAAGGTGATGCACAACGCATCTTGATAGTAGAAAAAGCAAAAGCAGAAGCTGAAAGCAAACGCCTACAAGGGCAAGGTATTGCTGACCAGCGCCGTGAGATAGCCCGAGGACTGGTAGAAAGCGTAGATGTACTACAGAAAGTAGGGGTAAGCTCGCAAGAAGCCTCTGCGCTGATAGTCATCACTCAGCACTACGACACACTACAAGCGGTAGGACAACAAACCAACAGCAACCTTATTTTGTTGCCTAATTCGCCTGAAGCAGGTAGCGAGATGCTCAACAATATGATTACCTCATTTACGGCATCGGCACAAGTAGCTAAGCTTACTAACAACGAAGCAAATTAAGTGGTAAATAAGCAGATTAGTAAATTAGCAAATTTGTCAGTTTGCTAATTTACTAATTTTTTGTACTTTTGCACGCTGAAAAATAATAAAGATATGGCAAGAGAGATACAACCTACCCCAGTGCTTGAAGGGCAAGAAGCCCTTGATTTTTTGAATAAATTAGATAATTATAAAGATTATCTAAAAGAGAAAGGTATTGTGCTTGACCGTGAAAAGATACAAGAAAGTGCAAGATTTTTAAAATCAATATTTAAAGAAAGTAGTAAATAGATAGTTAAGATAGTTAAGAAAGAAAATGTTTAAAGATTTATCTTTTTTATTGCTTACAGAAGACCACACCATAAAACCTTTTGATTGTGAAGATGAAGATTTGAATGACTTCTTATTTAAAGAAGCTATCCTTTATCAAAAACAAATGTTGGCTACTACTTTTATTGTAGAAAACAATGAGCGTACTTTAGGTTTTTATAGTGTGCTAAGCGATAGTTTGCAGATAAGAGAGGAACTATTCCCCTCTAAAAGTCAGTATAAGAAGTTTGTACAAAACTTAATACCTCATAGGAAAAGACATTTGAAGAATATACCCTCGCTGAAAATAGGTCGTTTAGGAATTGATAAGACCTATAAAGGGAAAGGATTAGGGAGTATTCTGCTTGAGGGTATTATAAATGAAGCTATAGAACTAAATAAGAAACAAGCTTGCAGATTGATAACAGTAGATGCTTATAGGCAAGCATTGCCCTTTTATGAAAGATTTGGTTTTCAGTATATAACCAATAAAGATGAACAAGAAGAGGTAAGACAAATGTTTCTTGATTTGATGTTGATATGACAATAAAATTTGCCAATATACAAATTTATTAATTGAAAAAAGAACTATATGAAAATATCGTATAACTGGTTAAAACAGTATTTAAAATTAGACCTCGCTGCAGAAGAAACCGGCGTAATCCTTACTGATTTGGGTTTGGAGGTAGAAGGTATCGAACCTTTTGAAAGTGTGAAAGGCGGACTGAAAGGTGTGGTAGTGGGATTGGTATTAGAGTGCGAAAAACACCCTAATGCCGATAAGTTGAAAATTACCAAAGTAGATGTAGGTCAGGAAGCACCACTACAGATAGTATGTGGCGCTCCTAATGTGGCTAAAGGACAAAAAGTGCCTGTAGCTACTATAGGAACTGTACTGTACGACCACGAAGGGAAGCCTTTTGAAATAAAGAAAGGGAAAATACGCGGCGAGGAAAGTTACGGTATGATTTGCGCTGAAGATGAGCTAGGCTTAGGCGAAAGTCACGAAGGGATAATGGTACTCGATGATAAATATGCCGTTGGTACCCCTTGTGCTGAGGTTTTTCAGGTAGAAACTGATGAAGTGTTTGAAATAGGACTGACCCCTAACCGCGCCGATGCGATGAGTCACTATGGTGTAGCTCGCGACCTACGTGCGGGACTTATACAAAAAGGTGTATCGCTTGAGCTTATTACCCCTTCGGTTACCAAATTTCACGTAGATAACCGCTCAGTAAAAGTAGATATTGAGGTAACGAACAAAAAACTTGTGCCACGCTATACGGGGGTTGCCATCTCGAACGTACGAGTAGGCGAGTCGCCCGCTTGGTTGCAAAATAGGCTAAAAGCTATTGGCATCACTCCTAAGAATAATGTGGTAGATGCCACTAACTATGTGCTACACGGATTAGGACAGCCTTTGCACGCTTTTGATGCCGACCACATAGTAGGGCGAAAACTCATCGTGAAAACAGCAGAGGCGGGTACCGTCTTTACTACTCTTGATGGTGTAAAACGCACTCTTGATGCTGAAGATTTAATGATTTACGATGCTGAAAAACCACTTTGTATAGCAGGAGTATTGGGCGGACAAGATTCAGGTGTAACTCACTCTACTCGGAATGTATTTTTAGAGAGTGCTTATTTTGACCCAGTGTCAGTGCGCAAGACTGCTAAAAGGCATAGCATTAGTACCGACGCTTCTTATCGTTTTGAGCGAGGTATCAATATAGAAGATTGTAAATACGCGCTGATGTATGCTGCTGTATTGATAGAAAATATAGCGGGTGGCGTTATCTCATCGGATGTGATAGATTTCTATCCTAAGAAGAAAGAAGATTTTCAGGTATTTCTTGCCTTTGAAAATGTAGATAAGCTAATCGGGCAGAAGATACCACGCGATACTATCAAATCGATTTTGCACTCGCTTGATATAAAAGTGAGTTCGCTAACCGAACGCGGATTAGGTCTGCTAATACCTTCTTATCGCGTAGATGTACAGCGCGAGGCAGATGTGATAGAAGAGATATTGCGTATTTACGGTTATAACAATATCAGTTTTTCTGAGAAAATAAATGCCTCGATGTCGCATTCGTCTAAGTACGACGACTTGAATATGCAGAATGTAGTAGCGGCACAGCTTACAGGGCAGGGGTATTATGAGATAATGACCAATAGTTTGGTGTCAGAAAAAGAAATCACCAGCTATGAGGCTGCTCCTGAAGAGGCTGTGAAACTGCTCAATCCGCTTAGTAGCGATTTAGGCTATATGCGCACCAATTTGTTGTTTTCGGGCTTAGAGGTGGTAAGCTATAATATCAACCGCAAGCGCTCAGACCTCAGATTGTTTGAGTTTGGCAAAAACTACCGCGTGAGGGATGGTAAGTATGACGAACAGAAACACCTATTATTATATCTGACAGGTAATCAATTACCTCAGAGCTGGATTACTACGCCACGCGCTGTGAGTTTCTTTGAACTAAAAGGTAGCGTAGAAGCCCTTTTTGAGCGTTTGGGACTTAAGGAGGTTACCACCCTTCCGTTAGAGCCTACTGACAATGTAGCCGCTGAAGGATTCCGTTGGATGTATGGCGAAACACTATTGGGAACAATGGGGGTAGTGAAGCACAAAATACTTAAAGATTTTGATATTAAGCAAGAGGTGCTTTACGCTGACCTGCATTGGGAAACACTCCTCGAGTTAGTGAGAGGTCATAAGGTAGTATATAAAGAGATATCAAAATATCCTGAAGTGCGCCGCGATTTAGCATTACTGCTCGACGATAAGGTAAGTTTTGCTGACCTATATCGTGTGGCGTTTGCTACTGAGAAAAGCATTTTGAAACAAATCAATTTATTTGATGTGTATCAGGGTGATAAATTGGCGGCTGGCAAGAAGAGTTATGCGGTAAGTTTTATCTTGCAAGAGGAAAACAAAACGCTGACCGATAAGCAAATCGATAAAACGATGCAGAAACTGCAAACCGCTTTTGAGCAAAGTTTAGGAGCAACCCTAAGAGAGTAAAAAAGTTAAACTTTGTCAATTATTTGTTTTTCTGATTTTTGTTATATAAGTTTGCATTGTAATTTTAAAATAAACTGCTTTATGAAACAAGTTCTTAGAAACAATTTGATAGTGGTATCACTTTATATTTTAGCAGGGATAATCTTTGATGGTTATCACCCTTATATGCTATGTACGTTCCTGATACTGTCGGCAACAGCCTCTTTCTTTCTGTTCAGAACCAAAAGTAAAGAAGAAACACGCAAGGGGTTATTACTTATGTTCGCTCCTTTCTTATTTGTTTTAGCAGTAGCTTCTTTGTTGCTTAGCGATAGCAGTGTAAGGACAACATTGCCTTATTTGCTTTTTGTGCCTGCTGTTGTATACTTAGTGTATTGCGCGCTGTTTTCAACGAGAAAAGCTTTATTTTTTGTAGGGATTATTGCCCTATCAGTTATTGGTACCCTTACCTACAACGAAATTTCAGGAACGAATGTGATATTCGAAAGCCATTCTTTGAGATTATTAATTACACAGGAATAAAATGAAGAACCCCCGATTTTAGAAATTACTGTTGGGGGTTCTCATTCTTTCAATAAAAAAATATAAATTATTTTGTTATATATGTAACAAAA
>ERZ773077.878-NODE-878-length-21629-cov-11.999768_pt1 | contig 21629 bp, 26 predicted proteins | sample MGYA00580612_ERZ773077 | MGnify/ENA primary metagenome ERZ773077 (study PRJEB29015, sample SAMEA2737971) | human oral metagenome | biome: human oral; feature: human-associated habitat; material: dental | place: China | collected 2021 ...
TTCCGGGAATTAGTTGTACGAAGCCGATGGGGGCGTTGTATATGTTCCCGAAAATCGATATCAAAAAATTCAATATGTATGATGATGAAAAAATGGTGTTTGATTTATTGGCACAGGAAAAAGTCTTGTTGGTGCATGGTCGCGGTTTTAACTGGCATTCACCGGATCACTTTCGTATTGTGACATTGCCGTATGTTCATCAAATTGAAGAAGCCTTAGGCAAATTTGCTCGATTCTTATCCCATTATCATCAATAATGTTTTCCCGAAGAAAAAGCCCCGAATATCCATTCGGGGCTTTTTGTTTAGCATAAAGTGCGGTCATTTTTTTGAATGATTTTTAGCTTCGTGTTATTCACTAAAATTTTCCGGTAAAAATGCCTGCATATTGGACCACATGACACCACTTTCTTTTCCGTATTGCAAAACGCAAGGAGCCACTTCATCAATAGCTTCGCGTTGGCAAATGTCTTGAAGTTTAGTGTAAAAGCGTTTGGCAAGTGCACGAGCTTCCGGATTTTGGAAATAAAATAAGCCGATGCGGGAATATAAGCTTTTGAAACTATTTAAAATTAATCCGTAAACCGGATTATCTGAAGCAAATGCCAAATTACGGAATACATCGTAGTCGAATTTTGTGTAATCTTCAGCCGTATCTTGCAAGTTATTGAGCGGTTGCAAAATACTGAGTGATTGTTCCTTTGCGCGTTTAAAGGCTTTGGGAATGTAGATCATTGAAATATCAGTACGCGCCGAGCGCATGTTGGCAATAAGCGAAGGCAATCTTGTGCCATCGAGCTGAATCATGGTTTCGAGAATATTAAGGCCGGAGGTTTCCCAAATATCATTTACTTTCGTTGGCTTGCCATGTTGGATGCTGAGCCAGCCATCACGCGCTAAGCGTTGTAATACTTCACGCAACGTTGTTCTGGTAACACCGATTTTATCGGCAAGTTCACGTTCGGCAGGTAAATCAGAACCTGGGGGGAAATAATTATTCCAAATGCTTTTTACAATATATTCTTCAGCTAAAGCGGCAGGACTTTGTGCCTTCAGAAGAGTCGAGTCATTATGCATAATTGTTCAGTATAAATAGAGGGTAAATTCGTCGTTATTATCGTAGAAACGCCTATACATTACAATTAGATAATTATTTTTTAAATTCATTGACAATATTTGCGATTTTTGACAGAGTTGAACGCGGAATTGCCTCCAATAGCGTAGGTTAAAATATTGTTAATTAAAAGAATTAAGGTCAATTTGTATGGACAATTATCAACAGGCGTTTCTAAAAAACTTTTTGGGCTCGAGTCCGGACTGGTACAAAATAACGATTGTCGCCTTTCTTGTTATTAATCCTATCTTATTTTCTATTTCGCCTTTCTGGGCAGGTTGGTTATTAGTCATTGAATTCATTTTCACCTTGGCGATGGCACTAAAATGCTATCCACTACAACCCGGCGGGTTACTTGCTATTGAAGCGATTTTTATTGGCATGACAACACCAGAGCACATTAAAGCAGAAGTGTTGGCTAACTTTGAAGTGATTTTGCTATTGATGTTTATGGTGGCGGGTATTTACTTCATGAAACAATTATTGTTGTTTGTGTTCACTAAACTTCTCCTTAACATCCATTCTAAATTAGTGCTTTCCTTGGCGTTTTGCTTCAGTGCAGCTTTTTTATCGGCATTTTTGGATGCGTTAACTGTGGTTGCGGTAATCATCAGCGTTGCAATGGGATTTTATGGCGTGTACCACAAAGTCGCTTCTGGTGGCACGTTCTATGATTCTACCGATATTACTAATGACGAGAAAATTGGTACTCACCACGAAACTTTAGAAGAGTTTCGCGCCTTTTTACGCAGCTTAATGATGCATGCCGGGGTTGGTACTGCATTGGGTGGCGTAATGACGATGGTTGGTGAACCGCAGAACTTGATTATTGCGGACCAAGCTGGTTGGAATTTTGTTGAGTTCTTCCTTCGCATGGCACCGGTGACTGTTCCAGTCTTTGTTTTTGGCTTGATAACTTGTGTTGCGTTAGAGAAATTTCATTTGTTCGGATACGGTGCAAAATTACCGCAAAAGGTATGGGAAGTATTGGCTGATTTTGATCGCGCTAATATGAAAAAAATGAGTAAACAAGAACGTCTGAAACTCATTGTGCAAGCAATAGTCGGTATTTGGTTGATTATCGGTTTAGCATTTCATTTAGCTTCCGTAGGGTTGATCGGGTTAAGTATTATTATTTTATGTACTGCATTTTGTGGTATCACAAGTGAGCATACCTTAGGTAAGGCTTTCCAAGAGTCTTTGCCATTTACCGCACTTTTAGTGGTGTTCTTTACGATTGTTGCAGTGATTATTGACCAAAAACTTTTTGCACCGATTGTGCATTATGTTTTGTCTGCAGAAGAAAACACTCAACTCACGTTATTCTACGCTTTCAACGGTATCCTTTCTGCTATTTCTGATAACGTATTTGTGGCAACAGTTTATATTAACGAAGCAAAAAATGCGTTGGCAGCGAATATTATTCCACCGCATCAGTTTGAATTATTAGCTGTGGCGATTAATACGGGGACTAACTTGCCTTCCGTCGCAACACCAAACGGACAAGCAGCTTTCTTATTCTTATTGACATCATCGCTTGCGCCACTTATTAACCTCTCTTACGGTAGAATGGTTTACATGGCGTTACCTTACACCATTGTGTTATCGTTGGTAGGTTTCTTGGCTGTGGAATATATTTTACCGCCAATGACAATTTGGTTGGCGAATTTAGGCCTAATCATGCCAATTTAACATTTTTTAGGGAGAAAGAGCGCTATGCTAAAATTTTTCAAAACACTTTCCGTACAACGTAGCGGTTGGTTGTTATTGATGATCTCAGCATTGGTGTTGGAAGGGATTGCACTTTATTTCCAATATGGCATGGAATTGCAACCTTGCGTAATGTGCGTTTATGAACGAGTGGCGTTATTTGGAGTAGCCTTTGCCGGAGTTGTCGGTTTAATTGCGCCACGTTTTTTGATCGTTCGTTTATTGGCGCTATTAATTGCTTTTGTCAGTGCTGTTAAAGGGCTGCTGCTTTCTCTCAAACATGTAGATTACCAACTTCATCCTGCACCTTGGAATCAATGTTCTTATTTGCCTGAATTTCCACAAACTCTACCGTTGGATAAATGGTTTCCAGTGCTATTTCAACCTACTGGCTCTTGTGAGGATGTGGCTTGGTCATTCCTTGGCTTTTCAATGGCGCAATGGATTGTAGTCATGTTTGCCGTTTATTTACTTGTGTTGTTAGTTGTTTTAATTAGCCAATTTAAACGTCTTGATACAAGGGGGAGAAGACGTTTATTCAAGTAAGGTTCTCTGTTGAATAGATGTAAAAAAATGGTGTCGTAAAAACGGCACCATTTTTGTTTTAGATATCTTGTACCACGAATTGTAATGCATGGCGGGCAAACAGTTTCGCTTTACGCTGTTTTAAATGCTTTAAACGCAAAGTACGTGCTTGTTGTTGATGAATGAATTTTTTCTTAGTTGGTTTGAGAAATCTTTTCTTGTGCATGGATATTTTCCTCTGTTTGTCTATTTTCATGTTGTTTATTTTGATTCAAATCGGAATGTTCTTTCTCTGCATTTTTGATCTCATTATCAGATTCTTGCGTTAATTTCTCGCTTTGGTTTTGCTGAACGCGATAATAATTCACAATGCTATTCATATAACGACGAATATTTTCTATGTATTGAAACGCTTCATAGCCTCGTGCATAGCCGTATTTAAGGTTTGAATAGTAACGCTTTTCTGCTAGCAACGGTAAATTCTTTTTGACATCAAGCCAGTTATCCGGATTGCCACCCAAGTTTTTAGTGAGACGACGAGCATCCAGTAAATGGCCTAACCCCATGTTATACGCTGCCAGAGCAAACCAAATTCTTTCTTCATCATTGATACTGGTAGGCATCTGTTCAAGCAACCAATGTAAATATTCTGAACCGGCTTTGATACTTTGCTCGGGATCAGTTCGATCCTGAATTTTCATATGTTCAGCGGTATCTTTCGTCAGCATCATGATGCCTCGAACACCTGTTGGTGAGGTGGCATCAGGATTCCAATGGGATTCCTGATAGGCGATCGCCGCTAATAAGCGCCAGTCCAAATCGCCTTTATGTTTGGTAAAGAGCGGTTCAAATTTTGGAAGAATTGTTTCTATCGCATTTAAATAAGATTTTGCGTCAACATAGTCAAAGTCACGAAAATGGCTAAAATATTTTTCTTCAATATTGGCAATTAAGCCGGAATCGATAGCGCCATTCATGAAATCTAATAAAGCTGATTGCAATTCATTGGATGCGTTATTCGCTAAATACCAATGCACGCTCATTTCATCGGTTAAGTCAAAAGCCACAGCAATTTGTGGCTTAATATGTTGTGCAGCTGAAATATCCAAAGAATTGGCAATTGTATAGTCAATTTTGCCATCAGCAACTTGTAACAGCAGTTCTTCTTGCGTTTGTTTTTTATCTACAATCCAGGTTAGATGGGGATTTTTTAGTTTGGCCTCTTTCAGAATATGTTCCAATTCTGCATTATCCGGAATGACGAGCTGGCTATTAATTTGTGCTAGTGAACGTGGCCGATTTTCACCTTTTCGATAAGCAATTTGCCAAGAAGCAGAATAATATGATGGTCCTAATTGGAAATGTTCAACTTTATTGGGCTGATAAAAAAGATTAGCCGCCGCAATATCAATAGCATGATCATTTAAGGCGGTGAAAAGTTCTTCACTGTTATTTAACGGTTTGATTTCTAACTCAACGCTCAAATAATCCGCAAACGCTTTACTGAGTTCATATTCTAAACCGGATTGCCCTTCTGCATTGATAAAGTAAGAAATAGGATTGTTAATAGTACCTACAATTAATTTCCCACGACTTTGAATGGCGTGATAAGGATTTTCTTCCGAAGACATGATTTGTCGCCATGGAAATACCATATCTAGCGCCCATAAGAGCAAGCATATGCCTGCAATAATGCGTAAAAATAAACCTTTCAAATGATCTCTTTCTCTAAAAAATATTAGCGATTCCGCTCAATAATGACACCAACGTTATTAGCTTGTGCAACGGCTTTTGGTTTACTCAATTTGAGTCGAAGTCGACTAATGTTAAATTGACGTTGTAATTGATCAGCTACTTCATTGGCAACCCGTTCGATTAGAAAGAATGGCTTGGATTGCACATAATCAATGATAAATTGGCTGATTTCGGCATAATTTAACGTGTATTGAACATCATCAGTTATCGCAGCCTGACGTGTATCCCAAGCCATTTCGACATCAAAGATCAGTTTTTGTTTAATTTGTTGTTCCCAATCATAAACGCCAATTTGCGCAAATACGCTCAATCCTTCAATAAAAATGAGATCTTTCATGATGTTCCTATCGTTATCGCTTAAATTTTTGTGGGCTTATACTATCAACTTTGGGTACAATAGACGAACAATTTTTCCACTCCAAGGAAGTCCTATGAGCCTTTTCGCCCTTTTCTACATGTTATTGAGCTATTTACTTGGTTCTATTTCTAGCGCGATTTTATTATGTCGTATTGCCGGCTTACCGGATCCAAGAAAGGCAGGATCGAATAATCCTGGCGCAACAAATGTATTGCGAATTGGTGGACGTTGGATTGCGCTTGGGGTTTTAATTTGTGACATCTTAAAAGGTATGTTGCCGGTTTGGCTCGGTTACTCTTTAGGCTTAACCCAATTTGAATTAGGCATGGTGGCGTTAGGGGCATGTTTAGGGCATATTTTTCCTATTTTCTTCAAGTTTAAAGGAGGAAAGGGAGTAGCAACAGCTTTCGGAGCCATTGCACCAATTGGTTGGGGGGTATTATTTTCTACATTGGGAACTTGGGTTTTCGTCTTCCTCATTAGCGGTTATTCCTCCCTTAGCGCAGTGATTAGTGCGTTATTAGTTCCGCTCTATGTTTGGTGGTTTAAACCGGAGTTCACCTTTCCTGTTGCTTTAGTTTGTTGTCTTCTCATTTATCGTCACCATGAGAATATTCAACGTTTATGGCGCGGAGAAGAAGATAAAATGTGGAATAAGTTTAAAAAGTAGAAGTGAAAAGTAAGAATAAAAAAGTGCGGTCATTTTTGACCGCACTTTTTGTTTTTATAAGCCTTAATTAGTGGTGAACACCGGCTAATGCTTTTTCAAAGCGTTCGTTAGCAAAATCCCAGTTCAACACATTCCAGAATTCTTTGATGTAGTCTGGACGGCGGTTTTGGAATTTCAAATAGTAAGCGTGTTCCCAAACGTCTAAACCGAAGATTGGTGTGCCTGAACAGCCGGCAAATTCTTTACCCATAATTGGGTTGTCTTGGTTTGCTGTAGAAACCACGGCAAGTTTGCCGTTTTCTAACACTAACCATGCCCAACCGGAACCAAAACGGGTCGCTGCCGCTTTTTCAAATTCCGCTTTGAAGTTTTCAACGGAACCAAAATCACGTTCAATGGCGTCTTTTAATGCGCCTTTTAGCGTAGTACCTTTTTTCAAACTTTTCCAGAATAAACTGTGGTTTAAGTGGCCGCCTGCGTTGTTGCGTAATGCCGGGCGTTTTTCCGGTGCAACGTCATGTAAGTGCGCCAATAATTTACCCGGGCAACCGCCGGCAAGTTCTTGTAATTCTGGGGAATTTTCCAACACAGCATTGGCATTGTTCACATAGGCTTGGTGGTGTTTGGAGTGGTGGATTTCCATGGTTTGCGCATCAAAATGAGGTTCTAATGCGTCATAAGCATAACCTAATTCAGGTAAAGTATAAGCCATAATTTTTTCCTTTTGTTTGAGTAAATTCATGTTTAAAAACGAGGCAAATCATAGCATGAAATTTGATTAAGATCATTAAATGCTGTAATCGGAAAATAACTTGTTCTTGAGCTAAAAGGGGCATTTTTAGTAGAATTTGCCGACGAATTCAACGTGATATTTTTAGTGCTGAGAGTCATAAAATACACGTGTTTCTTGATTAATCACGAAAAGGAACGAAGATGAAAAACACGCCAAAAACACACCGCACTTTTCAGTTAAGTTTGGTGGCAGCAGCATTAAGTTTAGCCCACTCGGCATGGGCGGTGGACCTCACTTGCAATACGCCAACCGGTTGTGTATATACCCACGGAATTAACAACGAATGGTACATCAACAAAGCACCGACGGCATACAAAAATGCGCTAAATATCACCGTTGAAGCAGGAAATTACCAAAACAAAGCAAAAACAGAAAATGGGGCTGATCGCTCCCTAGGTCAACCTAGTCAATCAACGGATTTTTTGTTTAGTGTTTATGATTCAACAGCACAAGGGAATGTCATCACCTTAAAATCAGGCGTTAAAGCAACACTCAAAGAGGATTATACGTCTAGCCAATTACTGGATGCATTTAACACAACAGCAAATTTAGAAAAAGGTGTCAAACTCATTGTTGACCAAAACTTCTCTCAAATTCACAAGATCCCTGATGCTTACGGTGAATTTGACGGCAATGCTGCAATTCGCTCCTATCATTCAACCATCAATACACAAGCAGACATTGAGCTCAATAATGACGGTTCAAATGCAATTGAATCGAGACAAGCATCGATCATTAATTCTTCGAATCATCAAATCACGATGAATGGTAAAGACAACACAGCGTATGCGCTTAACGAAAAAGACATTGTGAACATTGAGAACGTGACCGTTAACGGCAATCAGGATTTGCAATCTGTTTTTGATATTGCCACTGATCTCCCTGACACGCAAAGTGTTAACGCTAAAAAGTTAAACGCCTCGTTAAACGATAAAAGTACCTTCATGGAAACCTATGAAGGTGGTTCACCAACGGTTAACTTAACTGATTCTAACATTAAAGCCGGTTATGGATTGATTTTGGGGACATTAGGTCAAGAACGCACAATCACTCTGAACTTACATAACACCGAATTAAATACCACTAAAGCACTCGTTTCTATCAATGATCCGAATTTCCCATTTGAGGAAGACGAGGAAGACATTGCCAATAAAGCCACGTTCCAGGTACAACTTCTTGCTGATAATAACTCCAAACTGAGTGGCGCAATTATTGAAAACCCACAAAAACCGGCAAACACTGAAGTAAACGTCACATTAGCAAACAGCCAGTGGCGTTTTAATCAATCAAGTATTCTTCATCATTTGAATACGCAAAATTCAATGGTCAAATTTGAACCGACATCAGAATATAAAACGTTAACGATTAAAGGTGATCTTTCCGGCTCCACCACATTTGATCTCAATACCAATATCGCTGAAAATAAAACCGATAAAATCGTTGTGAAAGGAAAAGCAGAAGGTGATCATCACCTTAATGTGACGGATCACGGCGCGCATGTAGCAAACGGTAAAGTAACCTTAGTTGAAACCAACAGCGGAAATGCAAAATTTCACTTAGCGAATGCCAATGGTTATGTGGCGCTCGGTGCTTATAAATACTTCTTAACCCCTGAAGGAAAAAATTGGGTGCTAGCGCACTCACAAAGCGCAGTCACACCACTACCGCACCCGCTGCCACGATGCTATCACTTTCCACCACACAGCCGTCCATTACAATGCTGCCCATACCTATTAGCACATTATCTTCAATAGTACAACCGTGTACAATAGCATTATGTCCTATCGATACATTATTACCTATTGTAGTAGCGTGTGTTTGGTAAGTAGCGTGAATTACCACCCCATCTTGTATATTAGTATAATTACCAATTCTGATGCTATTCACATCACCACGAATAACCGCATTATACCATACAGTACAATGGTCGCCAAGCACTACATCTCCTGTAAGCGTAGCATTTTCTGCAAAAAAACAACCCTCACCATAAGCAGGCTGCTTCCCATTTACTTTTTTTACTAACACCTTATTAAATTTTGATTTGTGAGTTTTGAATTATGTAATGTTAGTCATTTTAGTTACTATATTGCAATAGCTACTAATGATAAATGACTAACGCCTAAATACTATGCTTCAGTTTATCAATAATTTCTTGCAGTCCGTTTGTTTTTATCTCGAAGGTAGTAGCCAATAGCATTCCCAATTTCCCTTTAGGGAAGCCCTGCGAGCTAAACCATTCAAGGTAAGACACCGGCAAATCAGCAATCATAGTGCCCTCATATTTACCAAAAGGCATTGGGGTTGTAATAATTTCTTTAAGTATTTCGGGGTTCATTTAATTTGCTTAAAAATGATTATTATACAATGCTTTTAACTTTACCAAAATGTATTTTACTAATTAGCACTGCTAATAGGCTCTTCAAAAAATCCTTCAGGAAAACGTATTTTCTTCAGTACTTTATTAGCTCGTTCTAATTTTTTAGAAAAATATACCCGCGTATTATCTAATATAGGTGTATCACTATATCTTATTCTGATGTTGTATTTTTCTAAATACTCTTTTTCTTTAGCTTTTTTTTCTTGTGCTGTCATATAATTGTTGCTTTTTACGATGAACTAAAAAACCTATATAATTACCATTAGGGTCAAAGGGTTCCATAACTTCTTCAGAAACTAAACCATAAATATAAAAATCTTCTAAAGCTTGTTTTAAGAACTTTGTAATTCCTTTTCTATAAAGCCTATTTCTTGATGGAGTACTACCTTCAGCATATATGTAAGCATCAGGATTTTCATCTGTAAAAAGGTAAACAATAGCAACTACTGTTGCTAATACTTTCTCACTATCTCCATTATCAGACACTATAGTATCATCCAATAATTCTCCTGTTTCGTTATCTTTATCCCCAAATCCTAAGTTGAAAAAACCTTTAGCTTCAGTCTCTTGAAAAATTACTATTTTATAGATTTTTCCTCTTTTCCCTTCACTTATAAATTGATATGTATAAGGTGTTTCATCTTGTGTTATATCGTATTGTGGTAGCTTCATCTTCACAGAGTCTTATTTCCCTACTTTCACTCGTTTCTTCTCCTCATTGCGTTCTATTTTATGAGTAGGACGTGTCCATTTAGGATTTTCACCTAATGAGTGGTATTGCGAATCAGCAGCTTCTACGGTAGTAGGTTGTGGGTGTGTTTCAAATGGTTTCTGAATACGTATCCCCAGCTCGTTAAGCATACGCATATCCTCATTAATATCAGGGTTAGGAGTGGTAAGCAGCTTGTCGCCCGCAAAAATAGAGTTAGCCCCTGCAAAAAAGCACAAAGCCTGTCCCTCTTGGCTCATTTGAGTACGTCCTGCTGATAGGCGTACTTGCGAACGAGGCATTACAATACGCGCCGTAGCCACCATACGTACCATTTCCCATATAGCCACAGGTTCAGCATCTTCTAAGGGAGTACCCTCCACAGGCACCAAAGCATTGATAGGCACCGATTCAGGTTGCGGATTCAGCGTAGAAAGAGCCACCAGCATATTAGCGCGGTCTTCAAGCGCCTCACCCATACCTATAATACCACCACTACACACCGTAATATTCGTTTTGCGTACATTCTCTATCGTCTGCAACCTATCCTGATAACTACGAGTAGAAATAATTTCTTTATAATAATCTTCCGAAGTATCAAGATTGTGGTTATAAGCGTATAAGCCCGCTTCAGCCAAGCGTTGTGCCTGATTTTCAGTAATCATACCCAGGGTACAACACACCTCCATATCCAGTTTGTTGATAGTACGCACCATCTCCAAAACTTGTTCAAATTCAGGACCATCTTTCACATTACGCCACGCAGCACCCATACACACACGCGATGCCCCCGCCGATTTAGCGCGCAAAGTTTGTGCCTTTACCTGCGAAACGCTCATCATATCAGCATCTTCTATCTTCACTTCGGTTTCATAACGAGCCGACTGCGGACAGTAAGCACAGTCTTCAGAACAGCCTCCTGTTTTTATTGATAGCAAACTCGATACCTGTACCGAGTTTGGGTCATGATATTTTCTATGCACTGTAGCTGCCTCATAAAGCAACTCCATCAAAGGTTTGTTGTAAATTGCTATAATTTCTTCCGTTGTCCAATTATGGCGAGTGCCATCGTTATTACTACATTGGCAATTGTGATCACACATATCTTTTCTATTATTAGTCTTTTAATATTGATAATATTTTATCTACTTGTTCCTCTATTGTTAAGTGCGTGTTGTCTATAGTAATGGCATCATCAGCCTTGCGCAATGGCGATTCTTTACGAGTAGTATCCACGTGGTCGCGGTGTTTGATGTTTGCCAAAACCTCCTCAAAAGATACTTTTTCACCTTTCGCTTGCAATTCTTTAAAGCGGCGCTGCGCACGTACCTCTTCAGAAGCTGTCATAAATATCTTTAGTTCGGCTTCAGGAAATACAACAGTTCCTATATCGCGCCCGTCCATTACCACGCCTTTTTCTTCGCCCATTTTGCGTTGTAAGTTCACCAAAAAAGTCCGCACTTCAGGTTGTTTAGCAATTTCGCTCACCCAGTTTGCCACATCTATACTGCGGATATTATCCTCAATATTTTTACCGTCCAAGTAAAGTTCCGAGAAGCCCAAAGCAGGGTTATATACAAAATTGAATTTGCTGTGTCGCAAAGCCTTCATCAGAGGTTTTATTTCTACTCCTTGGGTAGAAACGAGTCCTTTTTCCAGCGCCAAGTAAGTAACGCCGCGATACATAGCCCCTGTATCAATATACACATAGCCTAAAGCTTTGGCTACTGCTTTGGCAGTAGTACTTTTTCCTGTTGATGAATAGCCATCAACTGCTATAATGATTTTTTTCATTATTTTTTAGTTTTTAGTTGTTATAGTATCGTTCTTAGTTGTCGTATCGGTAAGCTCTGTATTGCTACGCATTTTGTGCGATAGGTATCTACCCATATAATTTGCCAATAAGCTAAATACAATAACCGCAAATACGATGATACTCCAGCCTATCACTTTCTGTATCCGCTTATTGCGCCCCATTATTTCTTTTTTTATAGGAGAATCCATAAATCACAAAAGTAATATTCACATTGCAAAGGTACGAAATAATTTTTAATGTTTAGTGTTTAATGATTAATTTTTAGCTATTACCCCCATTTGCCCTAATTCAAAATTTCTTTAGAGTGCCCACCAAGGCTGTCCGAAAAGTTTTAAAAGTATGATTGTACCACACAGAAGCTATCCAAAAAATCTTTAATAGTACTACTTCGGCATCTCCCCCCCTTTTGAAGGAAGTCCGCGAGCTGGCGCAGCGGAGTATGTGTTAAGGGGGGATGTTAATAATCAATTAGTTACAAAAATATTCTATTTATTAATAACCTTGTTTTAAGCTAAAATAAAACTTTTTGGACACCCCCTCACAAAACGATTTTTTTGCACCCCCCCAATTCAAAATTCAAAACTCAAAATTCATAATTTCCTAAAAATTCGTTTTAACAAATAAAAACCAAAAAACAATAATCAATTTTACCGATACCGTAATTATAAGAAACTATATTGACGATAATTTAATAAAATCTCAATTTTAAAGATTTTTTTCATTTGTAAACTGAAAATACGATGAAAAAAAGTTGTTAAATTATTTGGAAGTTTAGAAAAATCATTATATTTTTGTCCCGAGTTATTAAAATAATTAGCTATGATAAACACTAAAAAAATCTGCTTTGCACTATTTTTACTATATATAGTGCCTTTCGCATTGCAAGCGCAAGAACGCGAAATCACGGGTACAGTACGTGATGCCAACGGATTAGAAATGCTTGGTGTAGCCGTAACGGTAAAAGGAGAACAAAAGGGTACTCAAACCGACTTTGACGGAAAATACCACATCAAAACCGAAAAAGGCAAAACCCTTGAATTTAGCTTCCTCGGTATGAAAACCAAAACCTTTGTGGTAGGAGGCAACAATCGTATCGATGTCGTACTCGAAGAAGAAACTCACGATTTAGAAGAAGTAGTAGTTACAGGCGTGGGCGTAGCTACCGACAAACGAAAAGTAGCTATCTCGGTAGATGCCGTCTCAGAGCAATCGCTCAAAAAAATACCCGTTAAAAGCATAGACGATGCTTTAGGCGGAAAAATAGCTGGTGCTCAAATACAATCTATGTCAGGACAACCAGGGCAGCAAGCTAATATCATCTTGCGAGGTATCAACTCCTTAGGTAGCACACAACCAATGATAATGGTAGATGGTGTGCAGGTAAACGCTACCAATGCCAGCGTAGGATTTGATAGTAGCAACGTTTCCTCTCGCCTTTCCGATTTAGACCTCTCCAATGTAGAACGCGTAGAGGTTATACAAGGTGCTGCCGCAGCTACTATCTACGGGGCTCAGGGTGCCAATGGCGTTATACAAATATTCACCAAGCGAGGCAAAAAAGGACAGCGCACCGAGTTTTCTTATAACTCATCGCTCAGCCTTGATAATGCCCTTAGTGGAAACCTAGCCTATGCAAAATACCACTATTACAAAACCGATACCCAAGGCTATATAGTAGATGGCAACAACCGCCCCATAAAAGTAGACCCCACTACCGGATATTGGACACTCCCCGATGAAACGGTAGATGGCAATACCATACTAAACAAGCCTTACAAAGAAAAAACTTACGACCATCTCAAACAGTTTTACAAAACTGCCTACACCTATCAGCAATCACTCAATATTACAGGGGCTACAGGCAATGTAGATTACGCCGTGGGTGCTACCTTGTTCAACCAGAGCAGTACCACCTTTGGGCGCTATCTAAAGAAGAATTTCAATGCCAACTTTGGAGTAGAACTCTTCAAGAATTTCACCCTGCGTTCAGGTACTCAGCTCATTACCAGCAACAACACCGCCAGTGATATAAACGGGCGCGATACTACCTATGGCTCGTCCAATGTGTACAGAGCATTCCCCTTTGTCGATATCAATTACATCACCACTGCAGGCACGCCCTTTGTCAATTTTCACCCAGGCGAAAACTCAGTAATGCCTGCCTATATGTATCACTTCCGCACAAGCAATTCCGATGTAAATCGTGTAATACAAACCATTAGTGCCAATTACAAGCTATCACAGCATATAGATTTAGATTACAAGTATGGCTTAGACCATACCCGCTATGAAAATCGGGACTTCGTCAAAAACCAAACCAAAACCACTACACCCAGCAAAGGTATAACCCCTTTTGTAGGGCAACTTAGTGTATCACAAACACGCACTACCTTCCAAAACTCTTTGCTTAACTTATTTGCACGTTTTGATTTTGAAAAAGATTTTAAGTGGAACTTCCCCCTGCAATCCACCACACAGCTGTCGTATGATTGGCGCAAAACTACCGATTATTTGCACCAAAGCGTAGGTACAGGCTATGGGCAAGAACCTCCTTTCACCATTAGTAATGCCAACTCTGCTACCTCCGAAGATTATACCCAAGAGTTCGTTACCTTTGGCTGGCTGGTAAACCAAAAGTTTGATTATAGTAACCTATTCGGTTTCTCAGTAGGGGTACGTTCTGATTACTCATCAGCCTTTGGTAAAGGAGGAAAACCATTTACCTTCCCTCGTGGCGATGCCTATTTTCGCCTTTCCGAATTTATCAAAAACGACCATATTTACGACCTCAAATTGCGCGCTGCTTATGGCGAAGCTGGTATTCAGCCCAATGCTTACGACCGCTTGCTAAGCCTCTCTAATGCCAAATTTGGCACTCGTGGATATTACTACTTGCCTACTACCGCTCGCAATCCCGAATTAGGCGTAGAAAAAACACGAGAATTTGAGGTAGGGCTAGATTATACCTTCCGCTTGGGCGAACATTGGTTCCATCGTATAGGAGGTACAGCTGCCTATTGGGCTCGCAAGTCGCAAGGCTCTATTTACGACATCAGCACTCCCCCTTCTTTGGGTGCTAACAAAATTAAAGACAACGCTATTAGCCTCTCCAGCAATGGGCTGCAACTATCGTTAGACCTCAACGTATTTAGCAACGACCAAATAGATTGGAACTTCGCTACCCGTTTCAGCAAAGGAAAAACTATGGTAGATGAAATCTCAAACCACAAAACCATAGTAGTAGGAGCAGCAGGCTCTGGGCAAACCTCTATCAAAGAAGGAGAACCCGTAGGCGCATTCTATGGCTTCAAACCGCTTACCTCGCTCACTCAAACCAATTCCAAAGGAGTGCGATATATTGCTGATGCCGACCTCAATAAATACGAAATCGTCAATGGTTACGTAGTCAATAAAACCGATAAAACCGTAATGTTCACTACCGAACAAGAACGCATCGGCGATGCTACCCCAGATTTTACAATGTCGTTCTTCAACGATATTACCCTTTATAAAAAACTAACACTATCGGTACAGGTAGATTGGACACAAGGCGGAAATATATACAATGCCAGCAAACAGTGGATATATAACGACAAAATACATGCCGATTTTGAAAAACCTGTTACCATAGGCGGGCAAACAGCTCCTTTTGTAGCGTATCACCATAGTTTTTACCAAACAGCTCGCAGCAATGCCTACTTTGTAGAAGATGGTACTTATGTGCGATTGCGCAACGTTTCGCTAAGCTATGATATGGGTAAAATATTAGAAAATACTTTTATAAAAGGACTCACCATTACCGCTTCGGCTCGCAACTTGCTCACTTTTACTAACTATTCAGGTGTCGACCCCGAAGCTGTGGGTACCAATGTAAATAACCCCCTCTATCGCGGTATCGACCTTTGGACATTCCCCAATACTCGTAGCTATACTATGGCACTCGCTATCAGATTCTAACCCCATTAAAATAATACAACAATGAAAAGATTATATATACTCACAGTATTGTCTCTATGGCTCACCAGCTGTAGCAAAGACAGCTTAAACCTTGAAAATCCCAACGAAAAAAGCTTAGAAACCCTTAAAACCGAAGAAGGTATCGAAAAATTTACCATAGGCACTTACGAGCCCTTGCGTTATCGCTACAGGGTGAGCAACTACACTTGGGCTGCCCTCACGCTGCACAACCTTATGGGCGATGCTACTTCGGCTTTTGCAGGCAATTTAGGTTTCAGAGCAGGAAATACTCCCTACACTATCACACGCCCCAATGGAACAGTGGTACCCTCTACATTGGGAGCTTCTCAAGCTACTATTTTTGAAATTGACAATACCCGCGATAAAGGTGAAGATAATGGTATGCACAACGAATGGAGCGCTCTTTATGGGCTCATTGGGCATTGCAATGTAGCGCTACAGCTGCTCAATAACAACGAAGTAGCTTTTCAAGGTGCTGATGCCAATACCAAGCTGAAAACCTACAAAGCGTGGTACTTGTGGTGGAAGGGCTTCGCTTATTCGCGATTAGGTTCTCTCTATAGCAAAGCCGTGATTACAAACCAATACAACCAACTCAGCAATAACTATCAGCCTCGTGAAAACGTCATTGCCGAAGCTACTCGCCTTTTTACCGAAGCTCAAAACATTCTTAGCACCATTAGCGAAAGTGATGCTACTTATATAGAGCTCTTCAAACTCTTTGTCCCTTCGCACTTTCAAGTAGGCAAAGGGGGCGTACTAAGTCCGCAAACGTTTATTAGGCAAATCAATACCTATAAGGCACGTAATATCTTGGTAAATAAATACGCTACCGACCTTACTGCTGCCGACCTTGCCGAAATAGAACGATTGTGCAACAATGGTATTCAGGCAAACGATATTATCTTTACAATGCGTGCCCACCCCGATGCTTCACTGTGCTTTGTAGCTACCGACTATTGGTCGCCTTCTATGATGACTACCACTTGGGAATACCCCTCAGAACGCTGGGTTCAGGACTTTAAGGCTGGCGATAACCGCTTTACGCGCAATCTCCACCGCCGCTCCGAGCCTTATTTCAACCCTCGTGGGCGCGGACTATCATTAGGCACTCGTTGGGAATTTGTAGATGGTGCCGATTATGCAAGCTCTACCCCTGGGCAAGCCGAAATGCCTTTTGCTTGTACCTATGAAGAAAACCAATTGATGCTTGCCGAAGTGAAAATACGACAAGGCAATATCGATGCTGGTTTGGCTCATATAGATATCGTACGCAATTACCAAAATGCAGGATTGGCTCCGGTAGCTGGCACAGGACTATCTCAAGCGCAAGCATTAGAAGAGTTACGCCGTGAGCGCCGCATAGGGCTCTTCCTTAAAGGGACTCCTTTTTACGATGCACGCCGCTGGGGGTTGCTAAAGCCTTTGGCACAAGGCGGGGGCAGGTATAATGCCACTGTATTAGTAGAGGCTGATGGTGCCACAGAATCCTGCACTATCGATTATCAGTACAAAGAATGGTTTGATGTACCCGCTTCTGAAACCGACTTCAACCCTCTGCGCTAAGTTGAACCCTCTCGGCATAACATAAATACAACCAATCCCTCTAAAATTAATCATTAATTATTGGCTATTAATCATTATTTTGTACCTTTGTGCTTTCAATTTTAAAATAAATGGAACATTTAAGAAAAATAATAGAAACAGCGTGGGACGATCGTTCGCTTTTGCGTGAGGAAGAAGTGCAACTTGCTATACGCGAGGTAATTCACCTTTTAGATTTAGGTCAGGTGCGGGTAGCAACACCTACTACTAAGGGCTGGCAGGTCAACGAATGGGTAAAGAAAGCTGTTGTGCTTTACTTCCCCATACAAAGTATGAAAATAGCCGAGGTGGGTATCTTTGAATATCACGACAAAATACCTTTGAAACACGATTACGATGAAAAAGGCGTACGTGTAGTGCCTCCTGCTGTGGCAAGGCGTGGTGCTTATATCGCTAAAGGCGTAATCCTGATGCCAAGCTATGTGAATATAGGAGCTTATGTAGATGAAGGCACAATGGTAGATACGTGGGCTACGGTAGGTAGCTGTGCCCAAATAGGCAAACACGTGCATTTAAGCGGTGGCGTAGGTATTGGAGGTGTGTTAGAACCCTTGCAAGCTGCCCCTGTAATTATTGAAGACGGAGCTTTTATTGGCTCTCGTTGCATAGTGGTAGAAGGAGTGCGTGTAGGCAAAGAAGCAGTATTAGGAGCTAATGTAGTGCTAACAGCTTCTACCAAAATTATTGATGTTACAGGCACTGAGCCAAAAGAGTTAAAGGGCTATGTACCAGAACGCTCGGTAGTAATCCCCGGCAGTTATACCAAAGAGTTTCCCGCAGGAGCATACCAAGTGCCTTGTGCGCTTATCATTGGGCAACGAAAGGAGTCAACCGATAAAAAAACATCGCTCAATGACGCACTTCGCGAGTATAACGTATCGGTGTAAATTGTGATTTTTGAATAATGAAAAGAGGCTGTCCTTAACTTTCTGGACAGCCTCTTTTTTTATCTAAGAATAAGTGTTACCAAGTCTTTCAGCAGGTCAGCTTGGGTGGCATTAGCAGTGCCCACCCCTTTGCTTTTCACATCAATAGTGCGCAAGCCGTTGATGATAGCACTTACTTTTTTCATTGGGTACAGCTGCGCCGCAGTGCGGTATTCTTTTATAAAAAAAGCGTTTTCTTTTAGAGCAGTAGCGGCAGCCTTATCACTTTGGTCGGTAAGACCGTGAAAAGCCAATAGTTTTTGGAAGAAAGTATATAGTACCGATAAAGTTACCACAATAGGGTTATCGGTAGGATTATCGCCAAAGTGCTTGATGATGCGCATCACCTTGATTTCATCTTTGGTAGCAAAAGCACTTTTTAGTTCGTAATTGTTAAAATCTTTGCTGATACCTATATTTTGCTCAATCACTTCAGGAGTAATTTCGCTATTTTTAGCAATGATGAGTGCCAGCTTGTCTATTTCGTTTTGTATGCGGCTCAGGTCATTACCCAAAAAATCTACCAGCATTTGTATAGCTTTGGGTTGTATCAGCAAGTGTTTTTTCTTCACTACATCAGGAAGCCAAGAAGCTATTTGGTATTCTTTTAGCTTGTCGCTCACCAGCACACAAGCCTTGTGTTTTTCCAATGTTTTGGTTAGTTTTTTGCGAGCGTCCAATTTTTCGTATTTATAACAGAAAACCAATACTGTAGAAGGAGTAGGGTTTTCTACATAAGGTACCAATTGGTCTATAGTAGCCTTTAGTTTTTGAGCTTCTTTTATGATAATTACTTGTCGTTCAGCTATCATTGGGAAACGGCGAGCATAGTCTATAATAGCAGGCACAGTTACATCTTGCCCGTATAGCACCAGCTGGTCAAAACCTTTTTGGTCTTCTTGCAGTAAGTTATTTTCTATATAATCGCTTACGATGTCTATAAAATAAGGTTCTTCCCCCATTAGGAAGTAGATAGGGGCTATTTCACCTTTCTTGATGGCAGCTATAATTTTTTTAACTTCTTCTTTCATAGTGCAAAAATAATAAAAAAATACTATTTTTGCACCTATGAACGCATTAAATTTTAAAACCTACGATTTCCGTTTCAGAAAACAAGCAGGCAAAATAGAGATTTACGATATTATCAGGCGTAAATATGTAGTGTTGCAACCCGAAGAATGGGTACGGCAGCACGTGGTGCGCTTTCTTATCAACGAGAAGGGATACCCACAAGCACTTATCAATGTAGAAAAAGAACTCCTGCTCAACGGACTTACCAAGCGTTATGATGTAGTAGTATTTGCCACCGATGGCAGTATAGAAGTGGTGGTAGAGTGCAAAGCACCTTCAGTAGCCATCACTCAAGAAGTATTCGACCAAATCGCACGTTACAATCTCAGTCTTAGGGCACGTTATTTGATGGTTACCAATGGGCTGAATCACTATTATTGCCAAACCGACTATCAGGCGCAATGCTATCTATTTTTACCCGATTTGCCTTCTTATCATTGTACTGCTCAGCCAAGCGGTCTTTAAACTCCTGACTCTGCTCTAAGAGCCAACGGCTGTAAATCTCTTTCTAAAAAATAATATCATCAATAATATACTTGTCCTTCTTCTTAGCTACTTTTAATTTTATAATTTCATATTTCTTATCATAAAAATTAAAGCGATAAACATTATATCTTTTTGAATTTATCTTCTTTACCTTAATAGAGTCCAACCATTCTATGAAGATATCTTGGGCTTTTACAATAGGATCTGCACTTAATTCATCTGAATTTACTTTCCGTATTAATTTACTTGATAGAAACTCCCTTTCTATTTCCCTTAATTCTTCTTCGCAAAACTCCCTGTTATCAAGACAAGGCATTTTATCTTGCTGTCTGATGTACTTATCATAAAATTCTAAAATCATTTTTGTAGCTTCATCAGTTTCTTCTTTAGGCACTTGAATTGGTGCAATTGTATCTTTTTCTACTATGGTATCTCTTTTGATAGAGGAAATAGTATCTCTAATATCATCAGAAGATGATACTTGGGTATTGTTATTATTGCAAGAAAACAACAATAAACACGCTGAAATAAAATAATAAATCTTTACCATCTGAATATTTTAAAATTAACTTCTCTTTTTTCTTCTTTTCTCTTTTTATAATCATTTTCATAAGCAGTACTAGGCCAGAAACGTCTTTGCACAAAATCTGACACCCATTTCTCTCCATTGTACATTTGGATATGCCCAGCAGGATCTTTTGGCTGACCTGGGTATGTGTCAAAAACAACAATATCCCCTTTAATAGGAGTATAATCATTAGGGTCTGTTATATTTATTTGATTAAATCCCTTTCTCAGTAAAAAAGGACTATATTTACAAGCATAATTAGGACGTCCATTTGTACTCATTCCTCCTGATTCTAAGCCCCATCTTACATATCTTGCGCAATAACCAATAGATTTTTTATCAGCTCTTTTATCTATTTCTTTATGTATTCGTATTATTGCAGCATCAATATCAAAGCCAGATCGGCGGTAAATAAGTTTTATTTTAAACTTTGTTGTACTGTGGGCGTACAAAGCAGTTAAAGGTATCGTTATACCGCTTGGCAAGGCGGTTTTTTAATTTTTATTTCCTTTAAAGTAAATAAGGGATAATAGGAAACTTTTTATAGTAATTAAAGCATATTTACTAAAAGTGTTATATGGATATTTTAGAAATAAATGTACTATATCAATAATATAAAGGAGGTAGGCTAATAGAACAATAATTACAAACTTATATATTTTATTATTTATTCTGAAGTATATGGCTACGAAGCTAATTAATATTATTGCTGAGAGCAAGAATGTAATAAGAATATTTTTTATAAATAATTCTTGTAGATGTTGTATTATTCCAAAATAAAATGCAGCAGCAAAGTAGAGCATCATTTGATTGTCTATACTCTGTAGTGTAATATATATTAAGAATGATATAATAAAAAAGAATAGTGTGTTTCTATAAATATGAGTCATAATTACTTGAATTTAGCATTCCATTCATCTATTGTTATCATTTTACCTTCTTGCATTACTCCTTTGAATATTCCTTCATTTGATACCTTTATACGAATATTTATACTTATATTCAACCCGTTGTGCATTTTGATTTTAAAAAAATAAAAAAAGTTGTTCATTTGATTAAAAAATCATATATTTGATTGAATTCCAAACAATTAAATATAATGAACAACTTGGAGCAAAGTTACAAAAAAATTCTTGAAGTATTATCAAAATTCTTTGGAAAGAAACTTC